>MTEW01001367.1_pt2 | contig 175975 bp, 161 predicted proteins | sample 1042681 | NCBI WGS metagenome assembly MTEW01 (sample SAMN06185811, study PRJNA358809) | soil metagenome | isolation source: soil biostimulated with citrate as carbon source | place: India | collected 2015-05-23 | reverse complement strand
ACTCATTGATTTACAAGGAGTTTTGCTTGGCGACTGCGCCGGAAGTGGGGCGCATTATAGGGATGCAAAATCTGCCGTCAACACTTAATTGAAATTATCTTCAACGCGCCTCCTCCTTATTATAAGAAGGGGCTAGATAACTTCCGCCTTGCGCAGCGACTCCACTTGCTCCTCCGCCAGGCCCAGCACGCGCTGCAGCACTTCCTGGGTGTGCTCGCCGAGAAGCGGCGGCGGCATGCGGTACTCGACCGGGGTGTCGGAAAGACGGAGTGGGCTGGCCACCTGCGGAACCATGCCGGCCAGGGGGTGCTCGAGCTCGACGCGCAGCCCGCGTGCCTGCACCTGCGGATCGGCGAACACCGCCGCCAGGTCGTTGATCGGCCCGCAGGGCACTCCGACCGCCTCCAATGCACTCACCCATTCGGCCGTGGTCTTGAAAACGGTGGCTTGGCGAATCATCGGAATCAGTTCAGCACGGTGCGCCACTCGCGCCTTGTTGCTTGAAAAACGCGGGTCGTCCGCCCACTCCCGATGACCGGCGACCTCGCAAAACTTGCGGAATTGGCTGTCGTTGCCCACGGTGAGGATGAAATCCCCATCCGCAGTCGGAAAATCCTGATACGGCACGATGTTCGGATGGGCATTCCCCAGACGCTTTGGCGGATTGCCTGTGGTCAGGTAGTTCATCGCCTGGTTGGCGAGACAAGCCACCTGCACGTCAAGCAAAGCCATGTCGATGTGCTGTCCCTTACCGGTGATATCCCGAGAAGCGAGAGCAGCCAACATGGCCACGGAGGAATAGAGCCCGGTGAGGATGTCGGTCAGCGCCACACCCACCTTGACTGGACCGGCCCCCTCTTCCTGATCAGCGCGGCCGGTGATGCTCATCAGCCCACCCAGGCCCTGAATCATGAAGTCGTAGCCGGCACGCTTGGCATAGGGACCGGACTGGCCGAAGCCGGTGATCGAGCAATAGATGAGGCGCGGATTGATGGCCTTCAGCGACTCATAGTCCAGTCCATAGGCCGCCAAGCCACCCACCTTGAAGTTCTCGATGAGAATGTCGGAGTTTTCCGCCAGCTCACGAACCAGCTTCTGGCCTTCGGGGCGAGTGAAGTCGATGGTTATCGACTGTTTGTTGCGATTGGCCGAGAGGAAGTACGCCGCTTCACTGGTATCCCGGCCATCCGCGCCTTTGAGGAAGGGCGGCCCCCAAGCGCGAGTGTCATCACCGGAGCCCGGTCGTTCGACCTTGATTACCTCGGCCCCCAGGTCCGCGAGGATCTGGCCGGACCAGGGGCCGGCCAGTACGCGGGAGAGGTCGAGCACGCGGATGTGGGAGAGAGCGCCAGCCATGAGGTCACCTGAGTTCGTGAAGGGACTCGGGCCTCTCTCCTATATATAGAGGAGAGAGGCCCGGGCTGAGGTCAGAAGAACGCCTGGATGCCAGTCTGGGCACGGCCCAGGATCAGCGCGTGGACGTCGTGGGTACCCTCGTAGGTGTTCACCACTTCCAGGTTGACCAGGTGACGGGCCACGCCGAACTCATCGGAGATGCCGTTGCCGCCCAGCATGTCGCGCGCCATACGGGCGATATCCAGCGCCTTGCCGCAGGAGTTGCGCTTCATGATCGAGGTGATTTCAACCGCCGCGGTGCCTTCATCCTTCATACGACCCAGACGCAGGCAGCCTTGCAGGGCCAGGGTGATCTCGGTCTGCATGTCGGCCAGCTTCTTCTGGATCAGCTGGTTAGCGGCCAGCGGACGGCCGAACTGGTTGCGGTCCAGCACATACTGGCGCGCGGTGTGCCAGCAAGCTTCGGCTGCACCCAGGGCGCCCCAGGAGATGCCGTAGCGAGCGGAGTTCAGGCAGGTGAACGGACCACGCAGGCCACGCACATCCGGGAACGCGTTCTCTTCCGGCACGAAAACATTGTCCATCACGATCTCGCCGGTAATGGATGCACGCAGGCCGACCTTGCCGTGGATTGCCGGAGCGGACAGGCCCTGCCAGCCCTTCTCGAGCACGAAGCCACGGATCTCGCCAGCATCGTCCTTTGCCCAGACCACGAAGACGTCAGCGATGGGGCTGTTGGTGATCCACATCTTGTTGCCGGTCAGGCGGTAGCCGCCGTCGACCTTCTTGGCCCGGGTGATCATCGAGCCCGGGTCGGAGCCGTGGTTTGGCTCGGTCAGGCCGAAGCAGCCGATGTATTCGCCGCTGGCCAGTTTCGGCAGGTACTTCTGCTTGGTGGCTTCGTTGCCGAACTCGTTGATCGGCACCATCACCAGGGAGGACTGCACGCTCATCATCGAGCGGTAGCCGGAGTCGATGCGTTCGACTTCGCGGGCGATCAGGCCGTAGCACACATAGTTCAGGCCGCTGCCGCCGTAGACTTCCGGAATGGTCGCGCCGAGCAGGCCGGTCTCGCCCATCTCGCGGAAGATCGCCGGATCGGTCTGCTCATGGCGGAAAGCTTCCAGCACGCGCGGGGCCAGCTTGTCGGCGGCGAACTGCTGGGCGCTGTCACGCACCATGCGTTCTTCTTCGGTGAGTTGCTGATCCAGCAGCAGCGGGTCGATCCAGTTGAAGCTTGCTTTGGCGGCCATGGGGAGTGTCCTCGGTAAGCGGAGTTCAAGGGGCGGGCCATCGCGGGCCACTGCCTTATTAGTGTTGACGCATCCTAGACAGCCTAGGCCCTATCGGACAAACGAGGATTTCGCATGCTGTTGTGCTAATTTCTCACTCCGAAAAGCCAAACACCCCATTTTCAAGCCTTTATTTGTGAACCGGAGGTACAGAATGCGCCGGAAGATCCCCAGCACCGCCGCCCTGATCGCCTTCGAATCCGCTGCCCGCCACCAGAGTTTCACCAAGGCCGCCGATGAACTGGCGCTGACCCAAAGCGCCATCTGCCGACAGATCGCAGGACTTGAAGAGTTCCTCGGGCTGGAGCTGTTCCGGCGATCCCGGCGTGGTGTGAAGCTCACCGAAGCCGGCCTGGCGTATTCCCGTCGCATTGCTGCGCAACTCGATGCAGTGGAGCGCGACACCCTGGCGGTGATGGGTCAGCAAGGCGCGATGACCGTGGAGCTCGCCATCGTGCCCACCTTCGGCACCCAGTGGCTGGTGCCCAGGCTGAAAGACTTCCAGCGCCTGCATCCGGAAGTGACGGTCAACCTGACCAACCGCACCCGCCCCTTCCTCTTCGCCGATACCGATTTCGATGCAGCGCTCTACTTCGGCGATGCCGAATGGTCGGGCACCCGGGCCGACTTCCTGATGCACGAACACTCGGTTCCGGTGTGCAGCCCCGCCTTGCTGCAAGGGCACGACAACCTGGAACCCGACGCCATCGCCCGCCTGCCCCTGTTACAACAGACCACCCGCCCCTATGCCTGGCGCCAGTGGTTCAGCTCCCAGGGGATGAATGTCGCCCGCGACTTGAGCGGCCCGCGCTATGAGCTCTTTTCGATGCTCGCCCAGGCCGCCATGCACGAAATGGGGGTGGCGCTGATCCCGCCCTTCCTGATCCAGCGCGAACTGGCCGATGGTCGCCTGGTCATCGCCCATCCCCACAGCTTCCGCAGCGACAAGGCCTACTACCTGATCATCCCCGAGCGCAAGCTCGAGTCCGCTGCCCTCGGCGCTTTCCGCAACTGGCTGGTGGAAGCCGCCCGTACGTATCGCAGCGAAGCCGGTCTGGACTGAGCTGTAACCACCGGTAGCACCGATCGACCATCCTCCGTCCGCCGACAGAGCGAAAACCCTTTCCGACTCCCCGCACAGCGCCTCCATCACCCACTCGGGTGATGGATGAAATCGCCCGTTCAGGCAGTTATGGCGGGAGGTAGCGGCTGATTAGCATGAGGCCTCCCAAGACCCGCTCTGGAGAGCCGCATGACAACAAGAACAATGCGCGGAATCTTCCGGCCGCACACGCTGGCCGCCGCCATCGCCCTGGGTTGCAGCGCCCAGGCCTCTGCCATCACGTTCAACATCGGTGAAATCGAAGCTCAGTTCGACTCCTCCCTCTCCGTCGGCGCCAGTTGGGCTGTGCGCTCGCCGGATCCGGAATTCATCTCCACCGCGAGCGGCGGCGAAGCACTTTCGCGCACCTCCGACGACGGCCGCCTGAACTTCAAGAAGGGGGAGACCTTCTCGAAGATCTTCAAGGGCATCCACGACCTGGAACTGAAATACGGTGATACCGGCGTCTTCCTGCGCGGCAAATACTGGTACGACTTCGAGCTGAAGGACGAGCACCGCCTCTTCTACGACATCGACGACCACAACCGCAAAGAAGGCGCCCGCTCCTCCGGCGCCCAACTGCTCGATGCCTTCCTCTATCACAACTACAACCTGGGCGACCTGCCGGGCAGCTTCCGCGTCGGCAAGCAGGTGGTGAGCTGGGGTGAAAGCACCTTCATCGGTAATAGCATCAACTCGATCAACCCGATCGACGTGGCCGCCTTCCGCCGCCCCGGCGCGGAGATCAAGGAAGGCCTGATCCCCGTCAACATGATCTATGTCTCGCAGAGCCTCACCGAGAGCCTCTCCGCCGAGGCTTTCTACCAACTGGAATGGGACCAGACGGTGGCCGACAACTGCGGCACCTTCTTCTCCACCTCGGACGTGGTCGCCGATGGCTGCGTCGACCGACTGGTAGTCAACGGTCCCGACCTGCCGCCCGGCGTATCCACCAACACCGGCGCCACCCTTTACATCCCCCGCGCTGGAGACCGTGACGCGAAGGACAGCGGCCAGTTCGGCGTGGCCCTGCGCTGGTTCGTGCCGGAGCTGAACGACACCGAGTTCGGCGCCTATGCGATGAACTACCACAGCCGCGGCCCCATCTTCAGCACCATCCGCACCCGCACGCCGAGTGCGGCGATCATTCCGGGCGCCCCCGGTGCGCGCTACTTCATCGAGTACCCGGAAGACATCCGCCTCTACGGCGTCAGCTTCCAGACCAACGTCGAAGGCACCTCGCTGGCCGGCGAAGTCAGCTTCCGGCCGAACATGCCGCTGCAGCTGAACAGTACCGACCTGTCCTTCGCCGCCCTTGGTGTACCCAACTCGCCGATCTTCGAAAGCGGCCATTCCCTCAACCGCGCTGGCGAGGACCTGCACGGCTACGTCCGCAAGCCGGTGACCCAGGCACAGATGACCGCCACCCAGTTCATCGACCAGGTCATGGGGGCGAGTCGCCTGACCCTGGTTGGAGAAGTTGGCTACAACCATATCGGCGGCCTCAATGACGATATCGGCGAACTGCGCTACGGCCGCGATCCGATCTACGGACCTGGCCAACTGTCCTCCCAGGCCGTGTGCCTGGCACTCACCGCCGCCAGTCCGCAACAACGCGAGTGCAACGACAAGGGCTTCTATACCAGCAGCTCCTGGGGCTACCGCGCCCGCGCCAGCCTGGAGTACAGCAACGTCATCGCCGGTATCAACCTGACCCCGAGCGTCGCCTGGTCCCATGACGTCGACGGCTACGGCCCGAACTTCAACGAAGGCTCCAAGGCCATCAGCGTCGGCCTCAACGCCGAATACGAAAACACCTACACCGCCAGCCTGTCGTACACCGACTTCTTCGGCGGCCACTACAACGTGACCACTGACCGCGACTTCGTCGCACTCAGCTTCGGCCTCAACTTCTGATTGCAAGGATTTCCAGCATGAACAAGAGAAACATCCTGCAAAGCGGCGCCCTGGTCCTCAGCCTGCTCGCCGCCAACGTCATGGCCGCCGTCAGCCCGGATGAAGCGGCACAACTGGGCGCCAGCCTCACTCCGCTGGGCGCGGAGAAGGTCGGCAATGCCGACGGCAGCATCCCGGCCTGGACCGGCGGCCTGCCCACCAACGCCGCAGTGGTCGACGCCAATGGCTTCGTCGGCGACCCCTACGCCAATGAGCAGCCGCTGTTCACCATCACCGCCGCCAACGCCGAGCAGTACAAGGACAAGCTGTCCCCCGGGCAAATGGCGATGTTCAAGCGCTACGCCAGCACCTACAAGATCCCGGTCTACCCGAGCCATCGCAGCGCGGCCGCGCCCCAGGCGATCTATGACGCGGCGAAGCAAAGCGCCCTCAACACCCAGCCGGTGGACGGCGGCAACGGACTGTCCAACTTCGCCGACAGCCACTACTACGCATTCCCGATTCCCAAGGATGGCGTGCAAGTGATGTGGAACCACATCACCCGCTACCGCGGCGGCAACGCCCGGCGCCTGGTGGTCCAGGCCACCCCGCAGACCAACGGCTCCTTCACCCCCGTGCAATTCCAGGACGAGGTGGCTTTCCCGGCGGACATGAACGAGCTGGACAAGGCGAAGTCGGCCAACGTGCTGCTCTACTTCAAGCAGCGCGTGCTGGCACCGTCGCGCCTGGCCGGTAACGTCCTGCTGGTCCACGAGACCATCGACCAGGTCAAGGAACCGCGCCTGGCCTGGCTCTACAACGCCGGTCAGCGCCGCGTGCGCCGTGCCCCCCAGGTCGCCTACGACGGCCCGGGCACCGCCGCCGACGGCATGCGCACCGCCGACAACTTCGACATGTTCTCCGGTGCGCCGGACCGCTATGACTGGAAGCTGATCGGCAAGAAGGAGATGTACATCCCCTACAACAGCTACAAGCTGGAATCCCCCAAGCTCACCTACAAGGAGATCATCCAGCCGGGCCACCTGAACCAGGACCTGACCCGCTACGAGCTGCACCGTGTGTGGGAAGTGGTCGCCACCCTGAAGCCCAACGAGCGGCACATCTACGCCAAGCGCCATTACTTCATCGACGAAGACAGCTGGCAGATCGCCTACGCCGACCATTACGACGGCCGCGGGCAGCTCTGGCGTGTCGGTGAAGGCCATGCGAGCTACCACTACCAGCGCCAGGTCGCCACCTTCGCGGTGGAAGCCCTCTACGACATCATCGCCGGGCGCTACATCGCCCTGGGCCTGAAGAACGAAGAGAAGCACGGCATCGAGTTCGGCTTCGCCGCCACCGGCGCCGACTACACCCCCGCCGCCCTGCGCAACGCAGGCATCCGCTGAGCAACCCGGACGCCCCGCTCAAGCGGGGCGTCCGGCTGCCTGCCCATAGCCGTTATGGCGCTGCATAAGCGCTGTCCATGCTGCTTCTAGCCCATCCATTGGCCATCTAGTCTGCGAGGGTCCGGTTCATCCAAAACAACAACGCAGTGAGAACCGCCCCATGCCCCGCTCCGGCCAGACACCGCCTGCCCTTCCGTCTCGCCTGCCGCGACTGCCGCCGGCCCATGTCCCACGTCCCGGGCTGGTCGACCGTCTCACCGCCCAGGATGCCCAGCTCCGACTGCTCTGCGCGCCCGCCGGCTTCGGCAAGAGCGTGCTGCTCAACGAGTTTCTCCGCGCCCAGGCCGAGCCCGGCCTGGTCATCTGGCTCAACCTCGCGGGCCAACCCCTCACCCCGGACCAACTGCTCGCCCAGCTCGCCACCGAACTCGGCGAAGGCATTCCCGCCCTGCCCGCCGCCCAGGCCCTGCAACAGCTGCTCGCCCATCGCGGCGAATGCACCTGGCTGATCCTGGACGACTACCCCGGTCATCCACCGGCCGGCCTCGATGACTGCATCGACCAGCTCCTCGCCCGCGCCCTGCCGGAATTGCGCCTGCTGGTCAGCGTGCGCCAGCGACCGGCCTGGAACCTGCCGCGCCTGCTGCTGGCAGGGGAGCTGCTGGAACTGGACGCGACCCAACTGGCCCTCGATCGCCAGCAACACGAACAACTGGTGGATCAGTTGGCACCGCAGACCAGCGCCGCCCTGCGCGAAGAACTCTGGCAGGAGACCGAAGGCTGGTGCGCGGGCGTGCGCCTGCACCTGTCCGGCAAGGCACCGTCCAGCGCCAGCGGCAATCACTGCTGGCTCAAGGAATACCTGGACCACGAATTGCTCAATCGCCTGAGCCCGGACGAGGCGGCCTGCCTGTTCGCCCTGGCACACCTGCCCAAGGTTTCCGCCGAGCTTTGCCAGCACCTCTGGGAGGACAGTGACGGCGCCGAACTCTTCGAACGCCTGCTGGCTCGCCAGGCCTTCTGCATGCCCCTGGACGAACACGGCACCTGGTACCGCGTGCTACCCGCCGTCGCGACAGCCCTGCGCAACCGCATCAGCGAAGCGGCCGCCACGCGCCTGCACCTCAGTGCCTGTCGCATGTTCATCGCCGCCGGCCAGGTGGAAGACGCCATCGAACAGGCCCTCTGCGCCGGCCAGCCGGAAGCGGCGGCCAACTACCTGGAACGCCTCGGCCAGGAATGGCTGACCGGCGAGCAGCACCTGGCCCACCTCCTCGCCTGGCGGGCGCGACTGCCCGTTGCCCTGCTGGAAAGCACGCCGCGCCTGCTCAGCCTGAATGCCTGGGGCTTGCTGATCTCCTGGCGCCTGGACGAAGCCGAAGCCTGCATCGCCAAGCTCGGCCATTTCCTGCCGCAGCCAACCGCCCAGCGCAACCGCAAGCTGCTGGCCAACAGCCAGGCCCTGCATGGCGTGCTCGCGGCCATGCGCAGCCAGGATATCGCCACTGCGCAGCAGCACTGCCGTGAAGCCCTGGCGCACCTGCCCGACCACGACTGGATGCCGATCCTGTTCTGTTACTCCAGCCTGGCGCGCGTAGCCATGGCCAGTGGCGCCCCGGAGGAAGCCCCACTTCACCTGAACAAGGCGCTGGAAATCGCCCGCCGCCATGGCAGCCTGCTGTTCGAAGTGCTGATCAACCTCGACCGCATCCGTCTCCTGCTGCTGCGCGGCGAGTTCGGCCGGGCCCAGACGCTGCTTGAGCAGAGTTTCGCGCTGATCGACCGGCGCAAGCAGGTGGACAGCCTGATGCTCGGCCGTCTGCACCTGATCCAGGCGGAATTGCATCTGATCGCCGATCGCCCCGACGAGGCCGAACGTGCCCTGCGCACTGGTCTGGAACAGGCCCACGAATGCCTGGACCCTTTCGCCCTGCACGGCTTCCTCGGTCTGGCGGAGCTGCGCGCCCGTCGTGGCCAATTCGACGAGGCCTACCAGGAATTGCGCGAAGCCGAACGGCAGATGCACTGCCGCCAGGTCTGGCGCTACGCCTACAGCGGTGTGCTGAACCTGCAAGGCATGCGTGTGCTGGCCCGCCAGGGCCGCTGGGAGCGCATCGAGCCGGTCGCCCTGCGCATCCAGCGCTACTTCGAGGGTGATTGTCGCTGGATGGCGCCGCTGGACTACCCCACGCTTCCCCTGCGCAACCAACTGCTGCTGGCTCGTGCACAACTGGAATCCGGGCGCGCCGAAGAGGCCGAAGTCATGCTCCAGACACTGCTGGAGCACTGCCAGACGCTTCAGTTCGTGCCCCTGGGCTGCGAAGTACAACTCGCCCTGGCCACCACCTGGCACACCCTCGGCCGTACCGAGGCCAGCCCGCTGCAACGCCAGGCTCTGGAACAGGCCGAGCGCCTGGGCATGCAATGCCTGCTGCGGGACTACCCGCGTTGCGACAGCGCCGGCTCGGTCGACAACGACCAGGGCAGCCTGCTCAGCCAGCGCGAACGTGCCGTCCTGCAATTACTGGCCGAAGGCTTCTCCAACCAGGAGATCGGCGGCTACCTGTTCATTTCGGTGAACACGGTTAAAACCCACACGAAGAAGATCAACAGCAAGCTCGGCGTGAAACGCCGCACCCAGGCGGTGATGCGCGCCAAGACTCTCGGCTTGCTGGTGTAAGCCCCGGTAGGGTGCGCCGCGCGCACCGAAACCCGCGATGGTGCGCAAAGCACAGCTACGGCAATCCCCGGAATCTGACTGGCGACCCGCGACAATATGGCGCAGGCCGCAAGGCGACTGGCTTGCGGGCGAACTACGCTTTTGCTGGAAAACTGCCAAATTTCAATTCTTGACCCTGTAGTCAGGCATTTTCAAAAGCTACAGAACGCCCATTTTCCGCAGCCTTATGGCAACTATTAAAAAGTCTTACTAACAGTGCGCCAGCCATTAACGGCAGGATGTCACGTACCCAAAGCCTGTACTGGCGCCGCTTTGATGGATAGTCATTCAGCCTGGGGATGGAGACCGGCACCGGATTCCAGGGTGTAGGCTCGCCTCCACCAGCGATGACGGGGTCTGGAACGGAAGCCAGGGACGACAAGTCAAATCGTGACTTGTAGTTATTGTGTCGTTTTACTCCAGAACTGCTTGAAGCAGTTGAGGTTCCGATTGCAGAATGCCGCGCCACCAGGTTTCGGCTGTTGCGATACCAGGCTGTTGAAAGGCGGATCCGCCTCGCCAGAGCACCATCCGCAGTGCACTGGTTCACCAGATCGATCACGCAGGAGATTTGAAGTGCACATCGGTGTTCCTCTCGAAAGCCATGCTGGCGAGACGCGGGTTGCCGCGACGCCCGAAACCATCAAGAAGCTGGTGAGCCAAGGCCACCGGGTGACAGTCCAAAGCGGGGCCGGCGTCAGCGCCAGCATTCCGGACAGCGCTTATGAAGCCGTTGGTGCCGTCATCGGCAATGACGCCGCCGCCTTCGGTGCCGACCTGGTACTGAAAGTGATCGCCCCGACCGAAGGCGAGCTGGCCCACATGCGTGCCGGCGCCGTGCTGGTGGGCATGCTCAACCCCTTCAGCAACGAGACCATCGCGCGCATGAACGCTCGCGGCATCACCGCCTTCGCCCTCGAAGCGGCGCCGCGGACCTCTCGCGCCCAGAGCCTCGACGTGCTGTCGTCCCAGGCCAACATCGCCGGGTACAAGGCCGTGCTGCTGGCAGCTCACCACTACCCGCGCTTCATGCCGATGCTGATGACCGCCGCCGGTACCGTGAAGGCCGCGCGTATCCTCATCCTCGGGGCCGGCGTAGCGGGCCTGCAGGCCATCGCCACGGCCAAGCGCCTGGGTGCGGTGATCGAGGCGTCCGACGTGCGCCCAGCGGTGAAGGAACAGATCGAGTCCCTCGGCGCCAAGTTTGTCGACGTACCGTTCGAGACCGACGAGGAGCGCGAATGCGCCCAAGGTGTTGGCGGCTACGCCCGTCCGATGCCGGCCTCGTGGATGGAGCGCCAGGCCAAGGCCGTACACGAACGCGCCAAGCAGTCCGACATCGTCATCACCACCGCGCTGATCCCGGGCCGCAAGGCACCGACCCTGCTGCACGAGGCCACCGTTGCCGAAATGAAGCCGGGCTCCGTGGTCATCGACCTGGCCGCAGCCCAGGGCGGTAACTGCCCGCTGACCGAAGCCGACCAGGTAGTGGTCAAGCACGGCGTGACCATCGTCGGCCACAGCAACCTGGCCGCCATGGTGCCGGCGGACGCCTCCGCCCTCTATGCGCGCAACCTGCTGGATTTCCTCAAGCTGATCATCGACAAGGACGGCCAGCTCAACGTCAACCTCGAAGACGACATCGTCGCCGCATGCCTGATGTGCCGCGACGGCAATGTCGTGCGTAGCAACGGCGCTCCCGCCGCGCCCGCTGCTCCGCAAAAAGTGAACGCATAAGGATAGAGACCATGGACCTGATTTCCGACGGCATCTACAACCTGATCATCTTCGTGCTGGCCATTTATGTCGGCTACCACGTGGTGTGGAACGTCACCCCGGCCCTGCACACCCCGCTGATGGCGGTGACCAACGCCATCTCTGCGATCGTGATCGTCGGCGCCATGCTGGCCGCCGCCCTCACTGTCACCCCGCTGGGCAAAGCCATGGGCACTCTCGCCGTGGCACTGGCGGCGGTGAACGTCTTCGGTGGCTTCCTGGTCACCCGACGCATGCTGGAAATGTTCAAGAAGAAAGCACCGAAAGCGCAGGCGGAGAAGCACTGACCATGAGCATGAACCTGATCACTGTTCTCTACCTCGTCGCCTCGGTGTGCTTCATCCAGGCGCTCAAGGGGCTGTCGCACCCGACCTCGTCGCGTCGCGGCAACCTGTTCGGCATGGTCGGCATGGCCATCGCCGTGCTCACCACTGTAGGCCTCATCTATAAGCTGGGCGCGGACCTCGCCACCCAGGGCATCGGCTACGTGATCGTCGGCCTGCTGGTCGGCGGCACCGCCGGTTCGATCATGGCCAAGCGCGTTGAAATGACCAAGATGCCGGAGCTGGTCGCCTTCATGCACAGCATGATCGGCCTGGCCGCGGTATTCATCGCCATCGCCGCCGTCGTCGAGCCGCAATCCCTGGGTATCGTCGCCAACCTCGGTGACGCCATCCCGGCGGGCAACCGCCTGGAACTGTTCCTCGGCGCAGCCATCGGTGCCGTCACCTTCTCCGGTTCGGTCATCGCCTTCGGCAAGCTGTCCGGCAAGTACAAGTTCCGCCTGTTCCAGGGTGCTCCGGTGCAGTTCGCCGGCCAGCACAAGCTGAACCTGCTGGTCGGCCTGGCCATCATCGGCCTGGGCCTGTACTTCACCTTCACCGGCAACATCGCAGCCTTCGCCCTGCTGGTGGCGCTCGCCTTCGTCATCGGCGTGCTGATCATCATCCCGATCGGCGGCGCCGACATGCCGGTGGTGGTGTCCATGCTGAACAGCTACTCGGGCTGGGCGGCGGCCGGTATCGGCTTCTCGCTGAACAACTCGATGCTGATCATCGCCGGCTCCCTCGTGGGCTCCTCGGGTGCGATCCTCTCCTACATCATGTGCAAGGCGATGAACCGCTCCTTCTTCAACGTCATCCTCGGTGGCTTCGGTGCCGAAGCTGACGCGGGTGCCGCGGCTGGCAGCCAGGAGCAGCGTCCGGTGAAGTCCGGTTCGTCCGACGACGCGGCCTTCCTGCTGACCAACGCCGACAGCGTGATCATCGTTCCCGGCTACGGCCTGGCGGTGGCCCGTGCCCAGCACGCGCTGATGGAACTGTCCGAGAAGCTGCACAACCGTGGCGTGAACGTGAAGTACGCGATCCACCCGGTTGCCGGCCGTATGCCGGGCCACATGAACGTCTTGCTGGCCGAGGCCGAAGTGCCCTACGAGCAGGTGTTCGAGATGGAAGACATCAACTCCGAGTTCGGTCAGGCCGACGTGGTGCTGGTGCTCGGCGCGAACGACGTGGTCAACCCGGCCGCGAAGAACGATCCGAAGTCGCCCATCGCCGGCATGCCGATCCTGGAAGCCTTCAAGGCCAAGACCATCATCGTGAACAAGCGCTCCATGGCCAGCGGCTACGCCGGCCTGGACAACGAACTGTTCTACATGGACAAGACCATGATGGTATTCGGCGATGCCAAGAAGGTGATCGAGGACATGGTGAAGGCGGTGGATTGATCCCTACCCTGATCCAGCGAAGACCCCGGCCTTGTGCCGGGGTTTTTTGTTTTTGGAATCGCTGGATTGGGCGGGCTTGTTGTAGGGGCGAATTCATTCGCCAAGGGACGCGCAGCGACCCCAATCCGAGTGACAGGTGGGCAGACCTTCGGCCTGCTTGGCGATTGAAATCGCCCCTACAGGTAATCCGTCCCGCCGAGCCATTAACCGACAAAAGGCCCCAAATAGAGCCATCTCTTCGACCTTGGTATAGAAGTCGGGCGTCCCGCCAGCCCCTAGACTGCGCGGCTCCTACCCCGTTGTCCGAGGTTTTCCCCATGTACTCCGAGCGCGTGCGCCTGTCCTCCCTGCTGGACAAGGTGATGAGTGCGGCCGAGGCCGCTGCCCTGATCGAAGACGGCATGACCGTCGGCATGAGCGGCTTCACCCGTGCCGGTGAGGCCAAAGCCGTGCCCCAGGCGCTGGCCGTGCGAGCCAAGGAGCAGCCGCTGCAGATCAGCCTGATGACCGGCGCCAGCCTGGGCAATGACCTCGACAAGCAGCTCACCGAAGCCGGCGTACTGGCCCGGCGCATGCCTTTCCAGGTGGACAGCACCCTGCGCAAGGCGATCAACGCGGGCGAAGTGATGTTCATCGACCAGCACCTGTCGGAGACCGTCGAACAACTGCGCAACCACCAGCTGAAGCTGCCGGACATCGCGGTGATCGAAGCCGTGGCCATCACCGAGGAAGGCCATATCGTGCCGACCACCTCCGTGGGGAATTCCGCCAGCTTCGCGATCTTTGCCAAGCGCGTGATTGTCGAGATCAACCTCGCGCACAACCCCAATCTGGAAGGTCTGCACGACATCTATATCCCGACCTACCGGCCGACCCGCACGCCGATTCCCCTCACCCGAGTGGATGACCGCATCGGCGGCACCGCCATTCCGATCGATCCGGGGAAAATCGCCGCCATCGTCATCACCGAACAGCCGGATTCCCTGTCTACCGTGCTACCGCCGGATCACGAGACCCAGGCCATCGCCGACCACCTCATCGACTTCTTCAAGCGTGAAGTGGAAGCCGGGCGCATGGGCAACAACCTGGCGCCGCTGCAGGCCGGCATCGGCAGCATCGCCAACGCCGTGATGTGCGGCCTGATCGAGTCGCCGTTCCAGGACCTCACCATGTACTCCGAGGTGCTGCAGGACTCCACCTTCGACCTGATCGACGCCGGTAAGCTGCGGTTCGCCTCCGGCAGCTCCATCACCCTGTCCGCGCGCCGCAACAGCGACGTCTTCGGCAACCTCGAGCGCTACAAGGACAAGCTGGTGCTGCGCCCCCAGGAAATCTCCAATCACCCGGAAGTGGTACGGCGCCTGGGTATCGTCGGGATCAACACCGCGCTCGAGTTCGACATCTACGGCAACGTCAACTCGACTCATGTGGGCGGCACGAAAATGATGAACGGAATCGGCGGCTCCGGCGATTTCGCCCGGAACGCCCACCTGGCCATCTTCGTCACCAAGTCCATTGCCAAGGGCGGCGCGATTTCCAGCGTGGTGCCGATGGTCAGCCATGTGGACCACACCGAGCATGATGTGGACATCCTCGTCACCGAGCAGGGTCTGGCGGACCTGCGTGGCCTGGCTCCCCGCGAGCGCGCGCGGGCGATCATCGACAACTGTGTTCATCCGGATTTCCGTCAACCATTACAGAACTACTTCGAAGCAGCCTGCGCCAAGGGTGGCCATACCCCCCACGTGCTGCGTGAAGCCATGGCCTGGCATATCAATCTGGAAGAAACGGGGCGAATGCTGGCCAGCTGAACGGGTTGGAACAAAACAGTTATGGGCTTGTAACCTTTGATTCTGACAAAAAGGTCAAAAAACAGTTTCTAAAAATCTGGAACTGTACTGTTCAAAATTCCTGCTTTCTGCTGCTTGAACAGGAAAAACTATGGTTTCCCGTTGAATGACGAGTGATTCAACGGGAAACCCATACAGTTGCCTGCAATTTCAGCAAAACAGTTGATAAGCACGCTAATAAAGACCAGCGCAATTTAGAGCAACTGTGACTACAGTGGCGGCTGTTCCGGGTAGATCATAGGCACCAGTTGATAACCAAGCCCCGCCACAAGCGGGAAGGACCTGCCGCCATGGAACGTACCCTCAGTTCCGACCTGATTTTCGAAAGCGCCGAACAATCCCCGAAATCCTCGTGGGCCCTGCGCACCATCTCCACCCTGCTGCTGTGGCAGCGCCGCATCGCCAGCCGTCATCAACTGGCCATGCTGGACCATCGCCTGCTGGCCGACGCTGGCATCAGCGAAGCACAGCGCGAAGCCGAACTGAACAAGCCCTTCTGGCGCTAAGCAGTTCGCCGGGCCAAACGGCCCGATAGCAAAACCCCAGACAGAACCCGTCGCCGCGAGCGACGGGTTTCGTCGTTTCTGGTTCCTGAAAAAGCGCCTCGGGTAAGGCTGTGGAAAGCGGGGCCGACACAGCTGCGTCGGATCAGACCAATACAGTTTCATCTGAAATAGATCTGATACAGCACAATTCACCCTTGCTGTGACTGCACAGTGTTCGTGCGCGAAGGGATCATGACCTTCCATAACCCATCCCCGCCTTGCCGCGGGAAGGACGAGCGCCATGGACCGCACCCTCACTGCCTCTGCCCAATTGCACACGACCAGCCCGCGTACCCACTGGTACCTGCGCCTTTTCGCCACCATTGCCATGTGGCGGCGCAACGCCCGCACCCGGCACCAGCTCGCACAGCTGGACCCGCGCGCGCTGGCAGATGTGGGTATCAGTCCGAGCGAGCGCTTCCAGGAACTGGAACGTCCCTTCTGGCGCTGACAGCTGCGTCTGTCCGAGGAAGGACAGGCTCCTGGCCAGCACTGGCCCGCAAGCGTCACTTTGACTAGGCTTTTCCCCAGCCGGCAGCGCTTCTCGCGCTGCCGCATTGGTCTGTAAAAAGGAGCCCCCATGACCTCTCTTCGCCTACTCAGCGCCGCCGCCCTGTTGGCGCTCGCTACCAGCGCATCGGCCACCAGCTTCGTGGTAACCACTGACGCCGTCGTCAACGCCGTCGCGGCCACCTCGGATGCCACGTCCGATGTCACCTCTTCCTTGAAGGATGACAAGATCGTGCTCGCAGCCCGTGACGACGCCGCCAGCTTCGTTGCCAGTTCCGGCGATATTCGGGGTGCCCAGCTGGAAGCCGCGTTCAAGCACATCCGCTCCACCCAGCCGCAACTGGCGGCCAGCGATCTCCAACTGGCGCAGGCCATCCTGACGCTCTGACGGCACACTCCGGGGCCGCGCATTGCGCGGTCCATCGGCCTGCATACCCCGCCGCGCCTGGCCCTCGTCCGGCCATTCCGCTAACCTTCGCGCCCGATCCCCGCGGCATAGAACTGCCGTAGGGTATTTCCGTCCAATACCTTAGAAATTTCCTTCGGAGAGCTTCCATGCGCCGCTCGCTGTCTGTCGCAGCCATCGCCCTTTCCCTCGTAGCCGGTGCCGCCCAGGCCCAGACCCTGGTGGCGACCAGCAACATCATCGTCCGCGCGCTGGACCGTACCCTCGATTTCACCTCCGACACCACCACTTCGATCCGCGACATGAAAGTGGTCGTGGCCGCCCGCGACGACGCCGCCAGCTTCGTCGCCAGCGCCGGCGAGATCCGTGGTGCCCAGCTGGAGGCCGCGTTCGCTGCCCTGCGCGAACAGTTCCCGCAAGCCCGCGAGGCCAGCGACCTGGCCCTGGCGGAAACCATCGTCGCCCTCTGAACCCACGCGAGCATCAGCCCCTGAACACCTGGTTGCGCCTGCTCGGCCTGAGCGTCCTGCTGTTGACCGGTACTGCCCGGGCCGAATTGCGCCTGGTACTGGATGACGAAGGGCTGACCACGCCCCAGCGTCAGGCCAGCCAGCAGCTGCTCGACGAAGCCCTCGCGGCCCTGCCCCCGTCCTTCGTCGAGCGGCTGGATCGCGAGGTGACAGTGGGCTGGAGCGATGACCTGCCCGAGAACGGCTACGGCCGCGCCACCCGCTTCGACGCCCTGGTGCTCAACCGCAATCTGCTGCCGGGCCTCACCAACGGCAGTGCCGCGACGCTGAAGACCAACCGCGTCCACGGCACGGTGCGCGGCGAAATGCTCGCCACCGTGCTGCACGAACTGACCCACATCTACGACCGCGCGCGTCTCTGGTCACCCAGCGAAAAGACGCAACAGTTCCGCTGTCGCAACCAGGCCTCCAGCAATGGCCGGATAGGCTTGCCCGGTGACTGCCGGGGCCAGACCGAGCGCCGCTTTACCCTGAGCGACGACCCGCGCCTGCTCGACCTCGCCGGCTGGCCGCAGTACGTCGGCAAGCGTGGCCAGCGCGAGCAGGACAATCACCAGGTCGCGCGCAGCCCCGACATCTATGAGTTGTCGAACTCCCGCGAATTCGTCGCGGTGAACATGGAGTATTTCCTCCTCGACCCGGCCTACGCCTGCCGCCGCCCGGCGCTCTACCGCTATTACCGTCAACACTTCGGCTGGGCACCTGAAGAACAGGCCAACTGCAACGACGGCTACGCCTACCTCAATGCCGGTCGCGACTTCGGCAAGCAGCCCCTGGGCAAACTCGATCCGGATCGCGTCTACGAAGTCGACTACCTGTTCGCCGAAGCCAATCAGAACTGGGTGAGCCGCTGGGGCCACAGCATGCTGCGCCTGGTGATCTGCGCCCCTGGCCGCCCGCGTGGGCCCGATTGCCGCCTCGATCTCGATCAGCATCTGGTGCTGTCCTATCGCGCTTTCGTCGGCGACGTGCAACTGTCGAGCTGGGACGGCCTCACCGGCGCCTACCCTTCCCGTCTGTTCGTGCTGCCGTTGCATCAGGTGATCGAGGAATACACCAAGGTAGAACTGCGCAGTCTGGCATCAGTACCGCTCAAGCTCAGTCGCGAGGAAGTGGAAACCCTGGTGGAGCATGCTGCCGAGATGCACTGGAGCTACGACGGCGACTACTGGTTCCTCTCCAACAACTGCGCGGTGGAAACCCTCAAGCTGCTGCGCAGTGGCACCGACCATCCGGCCTTGCGGGATCTCGACAGCATCATGCCCAACGGCCTGCTCAAACTGTTGGAAGGCCGTGGCGTCGCTGACCGCACGCCACTGGACGACCCCAAGGAAGCGCTGCGCCTGGGCTATCGCTTCGACTCCTTCCGTGACCGCTACCAGGCCATGTTCAAGATTCTCCGCGAGCGCCTCGAGGTGCCCCAGAAAGAAGTGGAAGACTGGCTGGAGCTCACCGCCGAGCAACGTCGCCCCTGGTTCGACAAGGCCGACCTTCGCGCCAGCGCTGCCCTGCTCCTGCTGGAGCAGGCCGCCCAGCGCCGCCAACTCCTGCTGGCCCAGGACGAGCTCAAGCGCAACTACCTCAGTTCCCGCGAACAGGCTGGACAGACGCGCTTCGCCAAGGCCGGCGGAACCCTGGAGCAAATGCTCGCCAACAGCGGATTCCTCAGCCGCCCGGCTGAACTGCTGCAAGGAGGCTACGGCCTGCCGCAAAGCGCTGAGTGGCAACGCCTGGAGGCCGAAAGCAGCACCCGCCAGCAAACCATGCGCAAGCTCAGCGATGACCTCGACCGCGAGGTCCGCAGCCTGCTGGAACCGCAACGCATGGCAGAACTGAACGCCACCGAAGCCAACCTCAAGGCCATCGGTGCGCACCTGCGCCAACTGCACAAGGATGCCGGCGGGCTCGTGCTTCCGTAGGGCGAGCAATGCGCTCGACGTAGGTTGGTGCAGAGCAAAGCGAAGCCCAGCGATTCCACGCTCGGGGCCGTTGGGTTTCGCGGAGCTCTACCCAACCTACGAAAGGCCCGCCAGTGCGGCTGAACAATGCGCACCGGCACCCCGTGCGGAGATTTCGGTGCGCGCAGCGCACCCTACGCGGTCCCGACTCACAGCTGCTCCTCATCCTCCTCCGGCAACTGCGGGTCCAGGTGCAGCCAGGGCAAGCGGTTCTTCACCCAGATGTGTCGCTTGGGAGCAACAGCTTCGGGCTGGTCCAGGGTGGCGATGGTAAGGTCCAGTGTGCCGGGGCTGAGGCTGGTGAACAGCGCCAGCTGGCTTCCGCAACGCGGACAGAAATAGCGGATGCACGACGCGGACGAGGCGTATTCGGCCGGCGTGCCGGCGGTCCAGCGAAAGCTCGCCAGTGGCACCGTCGCCCAGGTGGTGACGATGCCGCCGGTGGTCCGCCGACAGATCGAGCAATGGCAATGGGCAACATCGCCCAGGGATGCTTCGACGGCGTAACGCAGCTGCCCGCAATGGCAGCCGCCGGTATGGAGTTCAGCCATGATGGTGGTCTCCGGCTTGAGCGCTGTCTTTCACCCTAGCAGGCGGTTGCATGCCGCCGATCCGGACCTGAAGATGGAGCGCCCCCAGCTGACCCGGACGTCGCCGTGCTGACTCTTCTCGAAGCCCTCTGGCCCCTCTTCGCCCTGATCATCGGTGGCTACCTGCTGCGCCGCTGGGACTTCCCCGGCGAAGCCTTCTGGCCCGCCGCCGAGCGCCTGAACTACTTCATCCTCTTCCCCGCCCTGCTCTTCAGCAGCCTGGCCACCGCGCCGCTCGACAACCCGGCGCTGCCCCGCCTGGCCCTGGCGGTGTGCCTGGGGCTCGGCATCGGGTGGGCCGCCCTGCTGCTGGCGCGACGGCTGCTGAACTGGCCGGCGGCGCGCTTCGGCGCGATCACCCAAGGCATCCTGCGTTTCAATACTTACCTGGGCCTGGCCGCCATCGGCAGTCTCTACGGCAAAGACGGGCTGGCAATGGCCGCGCTGATGCTGGCGCTGATGGTGCCGACGGTGAACCTGATGTCGGTCTGGGCCCTGACCGCCGAGCGCGGCGTGAGCCTGCGCGGCCTGCTGTTGCCGATGGCGAAGAACCCGCTGATCCTCGCCTGCCTGGCCGGCGCGCTGGTCAACCTCGCCGGATTCGACCTGCCCGGCGGCACCGACCGCCTGCTCAACCTGCTGGCAGTGGCCAGCCTGCCGCTGGGCCTGCTCTGCGTCGGCGCCGCGCTGCGTCCTCAGGAGCTGGCCGGCGAAGTCCCGGCCCTTGCCTGGAACTGTGCCCTGCGCCTGCTGGCCATGCCCGCCCTCGCCTTTCTGGTGGCCCGCGTGCTCGGCCTGCCAACCATGGAAAGCAGCATCCTGGTGCTGTTCTTCGCCCTGCCCACCGCCCCAACAGCCTACGTGCTGACCCGCCAACTCGGCGGCGACAGCCACCTGATGGCCGGCATCATCACCCTGCAGACCCTCCTCGCCGCCGGCAGCCTGCTGCTGGTTCTGCGCACCCTAGGCCAGCTGACGCCATGACGGCCTGGCCGCCGCTCGTCGACAAATAGCCACGTAATCGGTGCCGATCACCGCCGAAAGCTGGCTGAAAGGTTGCGCGCTTAGCATCCGCCCCACTACCGGCAATAAGAAGACCGGTAACCCGACAACAACAAGATTGGTGATCGACATGCTCCGCACCCCCTGCCTGCCCGGCACTACTCCGCCCGTCCTCCCGACGTCTTCGGCCCAGCGCTGATTTCCTCCCGCCCCACCCGAATCACGTCCGGAGAACCGCCATGCTGACTCTGCTCGGCTTCGCCATGGTCATCTGCTTCATGTACCTGATCATGACCAAGCGCCTGTCCGCCCTGATCGCCCTGATCATCGTCCCCATCACTTTCGCCTTGATCGGCGGCTTCGCCGCGGGCATCGGCCCGATGATGCTGGAAGGCATCAGCAAGCTCGCCCCCACCGGCGTGATGCTGATGTTCGCCATCCTCTACTTCGCCCTGATGATTGACTCAGGCCTGTTCGATCCGGCTGTGCGCAAGATCCTCAAGCTGGTGAAGGGCGATCCGCTGAAAGTGTCCATGGGCACCGCCGCCCTGGCCCTGATCGTGTCCCTCGACGGCGACGGCGCCACCACCTACATGATCTGCGTCGCCGCCCTGCTGCCGCTATACAGCCGGCTGGGCATGAGCCCGCTGATCATGGCCGGCCTGATCATCCTCGCCGGCGGCATCATGAACATGACCCCCTGGGGCGGCCCCACCGCCCGCGCCGCCAGCGCCTTGCACGTGGACCCGTCGGACATCTTCGTACCGATGATCCCAGCCATGATCGTCGGCGCCATCGCCCTGTTCGGCCTCGCCTGGGCCTACGGCAAACGCGAGCGCGCGCGTCTTGGCGTGCTGCACTTGCCGGATGACCAGGTCAACCATGACGAGATCAGCGTTTCGCAGTTCCCGGAAGCCCGCCGGCCCAAGCTGCTGTGGGTGAACGCGGCGCTGACCGCCGCGCTGATGGTGACCCTGATCGCCGGTCTGCTGCCGTTGCCGGTGCTGTTCATGATCGCCTTCAGCATCGCCATGATCATCAACTACCCCTGCCTGCAGCAGCAGAAGGAGCGGGTTGCGGCCCATGCCGGCAATGTCCTGGCGGTCGTCGGCCTGATCTTCGCCGCGGGCATCTTCACCGGGATTCTCTCCGGCACCGGCATGGTGGAAGCCATGTCCAAGAGCCTGCTGGCGGTGATCCCGCCGTCCATGGGCCCCTACATGGCGGTGATCACGGCGATCGTCAGCATGCCGTTCACCTTCTTCATGTCCAACGACGCTTTTTATTACGGCGTGTTACCGGTTCTGGCCGAGGCGGCAAGCCATTACGGCATCAGCCCGGTGGAGATGGCGAGAGCGTCTATCGTAGGCCAGCCGGTGCATCTGCTGAGTCCGCTGGTACCCTCCACCTACCTGCTGGTGGGACTGGCCAAGGTGGAGTTTGGCGACCACCAGCGCTTCACGTTGAAGTGGGCGGTGATGATTTGTCTGTGTATCCTCCTCGCCGCCCTGCTGCTGGGTGTGTTCCCGCTCTTCGGATCACACTGAGAGTCGCTAACTGACATTCGCTCAAGCCGGAATCTGCGTAAGCTCCTTCCGGCTTGTTCGTACTCCACCCATACCAAGAAACTCACGAGGATCAACGCATCATGGAATGGCTGACCAGCCCGGAAATCTGGGTCGCCTTCTTCACCCTGACCGCCCTGGAAATCGTCCTGGGTATCGACAACATCATCATGATCGCCATCCTCGTGGCCCGCATGCCGCCGCATATGCAGGCACGCACGCGCTTCTTCGGCCTGGCGCTGGCGATGATCACCCGTATCCTGCTGCTGCTTTCCATCACCTGGATCATGCGGCTCACCAATGACCTCTTCCACCTGTTCGGCCAGGGCATCTCCGGCCGTGACCTGATCCTCTTCTTCGGCGGCCTGTTCCTGCTGTGGAAGAGCACCACCGAGATGTATCACAGCCTGGAAGGCGAAGATGAAGCCGGCGAGCAGCCTTCGGGCGCAGCGCGCAACTTCATCGGCACCATCATCCAGATCGCCATCATCGACATCGTGTTCTCGCTGGACTCGGTGATCACTGCCGTGGGCATGGTTTCCCACGTGCCGGTGATGGTCGCTGCAATCATCGTCGCCGTGCTGGTGATGATGCTGGCCGCTGGCACCATCAGCTCCTTCATCGACAAGCACCCGAGCCTGAAGATGCTGGCGCTGGCCTTCCTGGTCGTCGTCGGTACCGTGCTGATCGCCGAATCCTTCGAAGTCCACGTGCCGAAAGGCTACGTCTACTTCGCCATGGCCTTCTCCCTGGCCGTCGAGGCGCTCAACATCCGCATGCGCATCGCTCGCGGTCGCAAGGAAGATCCGGTGAAACTGCGCAAGGACATTCCTGGGCAGTAATCCGAAGCAATGAAGAACGGGGCCAGATGGCCCCGTTTTTTATTGCGCATTTACCTCAATACCCCTTCAATTCATCCGCCTTGAAGCCCCGGAAGCTACCGCCGCCCAGCACCAGCCTAAGCAGGCTGTCCATGCTCTGCAGGTCGTTGTCGAAACCGCCATGACTGGTGCTCCGGCTGAGGGGGTTGCGGGTGTCTGCCACGACCAGGGTACTGCCGGACGGCTGCTGGGGCGGCAGGAATTTCTGCATCCCGAGCAGCGGCACCCGCCGCAGCTTGTCTTCCAGCGCATTGGAAACCAGGTACAGCAGCGATTTGCGGTAGGCCCCGGCAACGTTGTCTTCCTGTTCGGCCTGATCCGAGAGGACGAGCAGGGTCTGCTGGCGTATGCCCTTTCCCAGCGCCTTCAGGAAGGTCGCTTGATACAGGTCCAGTGTGCAGGCCGGTGCGAACAGCACCAGGTTGTCGATGACTGGCCCACCCAGCGCCAGCCAGCTCCGCAACAAATGCGCGTGCCAGATGGAACCCGCGCTGTGGCCGACCAGGTGGACCTTCGGCGCCCCGGCCCCCTGGGCCGCCAGCCAGCCCAGCAGACGTTTCAGCACCAGCAGCCCGGCGGCGCGGGGCTGGAACGCCCGTTCGGCGTCCAGCTTCATCTCCTGCCAGAGGGCGAAGCCCAGTGGCTGGGCCAGGCACTCCATCTGGTTGTCCCACCAGGAACTGACCCCGCCGACCCGTTCGCCCACTAGCGGCAATTTGCTCAGCAGGATGTCACCCAGCTCGGCCAGCAAGCCGGTTTCCCAGATGAAGTGCAGTTCATGGACGCCGTTGTCACGGAAAGCCGGACGCCACTTGAAGGCACGCATGGCCGAACCGTTCACGCTGTTCAGGCCGCCATGGGCGTAGAGCATCAGGTGCCTGGGTTTGCTGTGCTGCAATTCTTCAATGATGGCCTCCACCTGCGCGAGATCGGAGGCGTATTGGCCCAGGCCGTCGAACTGGCCGTTGTCGATATGCAGGTAATGCAGGTAGATCGCCTCCTGGGGCGGCCCCACCAGCGCGAAGCGTGCGGTGCCGCCGTCGGCAACGTAGCGCGTGGCAGTGTTGGTCACGTCGTGATTGACGCTGACCCCCAACTGCGCGACCCAGACATCCCAGACATTGCATTCGAAGTCCGCGTATCTCCATAGCGCAATGCCGGCGTGGGTCTGCTTGTCGCGGCTGTAACCCCCCCAGTCGCGGCCCCAGGAGTTCTGCACAAGGAAGCCGTCACGGGTGTAGCCGACGATGGCGAAGGCGTGCCCGCCACCCATATCCAGCGCATCCGGCTTCCAGTCGATAACGCCCCGACGCGGCGAGCGCCAGCCGTCGTGGGTCCTGGCCGACGCGAAGAGCACCCCCACATCGCGCAGCGCCGCCTGTACATCATTGATGCGCGAGAAGACCCGGAAGTAAGCACCCAGCGGGATATCCAGGGCCTCCTGCTGGATGACCGGGTTCAACCCGCCCTTGCGCTTCAGCGGCCAAGTCTCTTCCAGGCAGACACCGTGCTTGTGCCAACCCTTCATCGCACCCCGGGCGCTGCTGAAGTCGTAGTTCTCTCCTGGCCACTGGTCGTAGCGCCGCGCCATCGCGAAGAGCATCGCTGCGCTGGCACGGCCGGGCAGCGCGCGCCGGCTGCGCAGGTAATTGACCGTCGCCGCCAGACCGAAGCCCGTGCACGCACCTTCCTCACCCTGGTCGAGGATGTGCAGCAATTCCCAATCAGGGAAGAGTTCGTCGGGCAAGGGCGTCAGGGAGGCGGAGTAGGTGAGGTCACGAAAATCCATGGAGTCGCGGCGGACATCCAGCTGCCTGGGCGCAGCCTTCCTGCGGGGCTTCGTCGTGGTGGTGCGCTTGGCCATGCTGACCTCCCTGTCCGGGTCCGGCCGACACAGGAAGGATTGACCGCTTTCAACGCCGGGGAGCGATTGCTGACGAATGGTGATGGGGGCAATTCATCCGTCATGAGCGAAGATGCGCCCGGAGAATCTTTAGGCCACTGATAAACAAAGACTTTTTACATCATCAATGCCGTCGATGTTCTCTATCTAGAGTGATCACTTTTTAATCGATCCTCCGTCCGTAAGATTGGCTCCGTACCCAGTTTCCAGCCCCCAGCGAGGAGCCCATGATCATGAAAACCCACGCCTTCGCCGCCCTGTTCATCGCCAGCCTGAGCACCAGTGTCTTCGCCCTGCCGTCCGACTCCCAGCCGGTGCTGGGCGAGTCGAAGGAAGGCGCTTACATCCAGGTCCTCGAACCGGTGGCCGCCGAAGGCAGCTTCATGGTGCTCGACCGCGTGGCCGAGGGCGGCGCTGACCGCAGCGGCGCCAACCGTATCGCTGAAAGCGGTTCCGAGCGCAGCAACGCCCTGCGCGTTGCCTGATCGCAAACTGCAAAACCTCAAAGCCCGGCAAATGCCGGGCTTTGTGTTTTCTGTAGGGGCGAATTCATTCGCGAATGGCCGCGTAGCGGCCCGTAGGTTGGTCCGAGCGAAGCGAGGCCCAACGAGGCAACGTCCACCCCCGCATCGTTGGGTTTCGCTTCGCTCTAGCGGAACGCCGCCCGCACCAACCTACGTCCGAAGCTCAGAACAGGCTCAGCTGATCCTGTCCGGGCTTTGCTGCCGGCGCTGCCGCGGGTGGGTTGTCGACCTGCTCAGTGACGCCCAGGCGCTCCGCCAGTCCGGCCGCCCGCTCGGCGCGGGTCGATACCGCTTCCATCAGTCGTGCCGGCAGCCCCCAGATCTCCACCTTTTTCTTCGCCCGGGTGATGCCGGTGTAGAACAGCGCGCGGCTGAGCAGCGGGCTGGACTGCTCCGGCAATGCCAGCAGCACTTCGGTGAACTCCGACCCCTGGCTCTTGTGCACGGTCATGGCGAAGGCGCTGTCGTGGCTGGGCAGCCGCGCCGGCGCGAAGGGGCGATAACCCTCGTCGCCTTCGAAGAACACCCGCAGGCCGTTGGGCGTGGCCAGGCACAGGCCGATGTCGCCGTTGAACAGGCCGAGGGCATAGTCGTTCTGCCGCACCATCACTGCCCGGCCGGGGTACCAGCGCTCGCGGGAGGGTACGCCCAGCCGGCGCTTGATGCGGGCCTCCAGGGTTTCATTGATGCCACCCACTCCCCAGGGACCTTCCCGTTGGGCGGTCAGGGCGCGGAAGCCATTGAAGGCGGCGAAAGCCGATCCAGGATCAGCCGCACGCACGGCCGCGAAGTAGGGCGCATAACCTGCCTCCAGCCGCTCCAGCAGGGCCGCCGGGGTAGGGCCGGCATTCCATACCAGATCCGGGTGGCCGCCCCGCAGCAGCTCCAGGGTGCCACGGGCATCGCCGCCATTGATGCGTCGCGCCAGTTCGCCGATGCCGCTGTCGCCGGCAAAGCGGTGGCTATGGGTCAGCAGCACCACCGCATCGCCCAGGCGCGAACGGGGATGCTCCACCGGTACCGGCTGGCCAGTGATACGCGTCAGGTCGGCCGCCGCCACGGCATCCAGGCCGCGTCCTTCACAGAGTTCGGCGAACACCGCACCGGCCTCCACCGCCGCCAGTTGGTCCTTGTCGCCCAGCAGGATCAGCCGGGCGTTGGGGGGCAGGGCCGCGAGCAGCTTGGCCATCAGCGCCAGGTCGACCATGGACGCTTCGTCCACCACCAGTACATCCAGGGGCAGCGGATTGTCGGCGTGATGACGCACCTGGGGGGTGTCGCCCTGGCTACCGAGGAGCCGGTGCAGGGTGCGCGCCTCTTCAGGCAGGGCTGCCTTGATGGCGTCACTCACCGGCAGTTCGGCCTTGGCGTTGCGGATGGCCTCGGCCATGCGCGCGGCCGCCTTGCCGGTGGGTGCCGCCAGGCCGATGGCGAGCCGCTCGCCGCCCGGCTGTTCCAGCAAGGCTGCGAGCAGACGCACCACAGTGGTGGTCTTGCCGGTGCCGGGGCCGCCCGAGATCACCGCCAGGTTGCGGCGCACGGCCTGGGCGGCGGCCAGGCGTTGCCAGTCCGGCTGCTGGGTGTTGCGGGCAAACAGCCGTTGCAGGGACTCGCCGAGCTGCGCCTCGTCCACCACGGGGCGAGCCAGGGCGCGGTGCAGCAGGTTCTCCGCCAGCTGTGCCTCATAGGCGTGATAGCGGCTCAGGTAGAGGCGGGGACCCTCCAGGGTCAGGGGCGCATAGCCGCCGGGCGTCGCCACCAGGGGCGACGCCTGCAGTGCAGTCAGCCAGTCGGGCAGGGCGGGGGCCTCGACACCGGGGCCGCTCTCGACGAACAGCGATTGCCCGGCCCAGCGCGCCAGCGGCAGACAGACATCGCCTTCCCCCAGCGCCTGGCAACACAGCGCGGCAGCGGCCAGTACGCAATCCGGCGCCTGCGGGTCGAGGCGTTGCAGGCTCTCGGTGAAATGACGCTCCAGCGGCCCCAGGGACCAGTCGACCAGGCCCATCAACGACCCTCCTCGAACAGCAGGTCCAGCGCATCCAGCAGGCTGTCGGCAGGACGATGGAAAAACACACCCGCGTCCGGCATTCCACGCAGGAACAGGTACAAGGCGCCGCCCAGCTGCTCGCTGGAAAAGCCGTCCAGGCGCTGGCGCAGGAAGCGCCTCAGGGCCACCAGGTAAATCAGGTACTGCAGGTGATAGTGCTCGGCGGCAATGGCTTGTGTCAGACGCTCGCCACTGTAGTAGCTGGCATCCGGGCCCAGCCAGTTGGACTTGTAGTCGGCGATGTACCAACGGCCGTCATGCTCGAAGGTCAGGTCGATGAAGCCCTTCATGAAGCCTTTCAGGGTGTCGAACTCCAGACGCTCGGCGGCCACGCGCATGGCATCCGGGAGTTCGTGGACAGGGTCGGCGAGGATCGCCCGCAGACGTACGACATCCAGCCCGGCCACCGGGAAGGTGAAGCCCAGCTCCGGCAATCGGCGGTGGGCGGCGAGGGCGGACAGGCGCAGGCCACTGCCGTCCAGGTCGGCATCCAGCACCAGCTGTAGATGGGCGCTGGCAATGTCCGCCCAGCTATCCGGCAAGCCGTGACCCTGCAAGTGCTTCTGCACCAGGGCCGGCAACTCGCCTTCGCCGCGCATCCAGTCCTCCAGCACCGCGTGCAGGCAGGTACCGGCACGGGCGCCACGGGGGAAGGCGAAGAAGCCGCTGCCCGGCTCGGTGGCCGGCGGTATCACCAGACCATCGCGATCGGGCGCTTCCATATGCAGGCCAGCGGCAAGGCCCGAGAAGCTGCCCACCCGCCAGGCACTGGCCAGCGTTCGCTCCAGGGTGGCGAGACCGGTCGGGGGCAGGGCACGGGACTCGCCCTGGGCGCTGGCCTCTTCGTCGCGGGGAGCGACAACGGCGATCTGGCCTTCGCTGGCGGCGGCCAGGGTTTCCAGCTCGGCGCGCAGGGCAGCGCCGTCGCGACTGGCCAGATGCTGGGCGAGGGCGGCCAGCACATCGGTTTCGGCCAATTCGCGACCATGCAGCAGCCAGGCGAGGGCGCAACTGTGCAGGCCGTCCTCCGGCAACTCGCCATCCTTTTTCGCCTTGGGCAGCGCGACAGGGCCCCAGTGCAGCCAAAGCCGATCACGGGCACGGGTCAGGGCCACGTAGGCCAGGCGCAAGCGCTCGGCAAAGCGTTCGCGACGGGCAGTGGCGCGATGGCTGTCGAAATCCTCGCCGCCCAGGTCGAGCAACGGCGTGCCGTCCTCGGCGTGGCAGGTGATGTCCTCATCACGGCGCAACAAGGCGCCGTCCCAGAGGTAGGGGCAGAACACCAGCGGATACTCCAGGCCCTTGCTGGTGTGCACGGTGACGATCTGCACCCGCTCGGCATCGCTTTCCAGGCGCAGCAGCGCATCGTCGCCATGGCTTTCGGCGGCACGCTGGGCGTTGAACCAGGCCAGCAGTGGCTCCAGGCCGGGGCGCTGGAGACTCTCGGTTTGCAGCAGTTCGGCCAGGTGGAGGAGGTTGGTCAGCCGGCGCTCGCCGTCGGGCAGGGCGATCAGGCGTTCGGCCACGCCCTGCTCATCGAGCCAGGCGCGGAAGGCGCGCATGAATCCCTGTTGCTGCCAGAGCTGGTGATAGCGCTCGGCGTTCTCCCGTTCTTCGTCCCAGGCGTGTTCGTCGTCCTGGCAGCGCGCCAGTTGCTGGGCGTCGCGGCCCAGCAGGCGGGTGGACAGGGCGTAGCGCAGCACGCCTTCGCGGCCCGGCTCGGCGTAGGCAGCCAGCACCGCCGCCAGCTCGTCGGCTTCTTCGCTGTGCCAGACGCTGTCGCGCCCCCGGCGCACGCTGGGTACGCCACGGGCGGCCAGTTCGGCGGCCACATCACCCGCCTGGCGGTGACTGGCCACCAGTACGGCGATGTCCCCGCCCTTGAGCGGCGAACGAACGCCAGCCTCATCGAAATAGGCCTCACCGCGCGCACTCGCGGCGAGTAGGCCGGCGATGCGGCGTGCGGTATCCGTGGCCACGGCGCTGCCGGCTTCACCTTTGCCGAGCGGCTCGTCGCCCAGCCACACGAGTTCCAGCGGCGCACCGGCTTCCGGCAGCACCAGTTGGGCGCGCGCCTTGCTGCTGGCGCCCACGGGCGGATAGTCGAGACCGCGTTCGGCGAAGGGCAAGGGCCGGTCGAAGACCCGGTTGAGCGCCGCGATCAATTGCGGCGTGGAACGGTGGTTGGTGTCCAGGCTGTATTGCCGCGCGGCCTCGTCGCGGGCCTTGAGGTAGGTGGCCAGATCGGCGCCACGGAAGGCGTAGATGGCCTGCTTGGGATCGCCGACGAAGCAGAGGTCGCCCTGTTCTTCGTATACCCGGTGGAAGATCGCGTACTGCACCGGATCGGTGTCCTGGAATTCGTCGATCAGCGCCACCGGGTAGCGCTCGCGCAGGGCCTCGCCCAAGGCGTCGCCGGCCGGGCCACGCAGGGCATCGTCGAGGCGGTTGAGCAGATCGTCGAAGGCCAGCAGGCGCTGGGCCGCCTTGCGCGCCGGCAGCTCCCGATTGAGGGTGTCCAGCAGGCGCACCTGCAGGTCGATCAACCGGGCCTCACCGGCGGGAGCGGCTTCCGCCAGGGCGTCGAAAAGTCGTTGCAAGGCGGCGCAGACAGCATGGTCCGGTGCATCGAAGCCCTTCTTGGTGGCCTTTGCCAGTGCCTCGGTGCCGAGCTTCTCCAGGCCCATTGGTGCAGCGAAAAGTGCGGCCGGATCGGCGAAGTAGGCATCCAGCTCGGATTGCCACAGTGCGAATTTGGCGGCGTCGTAGCTGCGTTTATTGAGTCCGTCGAGTTGGGCGAGGAGGGCCACGCACTCCGTCCCCTGGCGCTGCCAGAATCCTTGCGCATGGCTCCAGGCCTCGCTGGCGGCGGACAGGTCGCCCCCTTGCAGTTCCCTTGGCTCGATCCGCAAGTAGGGCTTGCCGAGGTGCGAGCGCAGGCGCTTGCGCAGCGATGCAGGGGTGATTCGCTTCTGCGCGAGGAAGCGCGCCCAGGCCGGTTCCGCTTCCGCCAGCTCGCGCCGCCAGAGGTCGGCGAGCAGAGCGTCCAGCACCTCGCGGTCGTCGGTGGCCAGTTCGCTGTCGAAGTCGCCCCCGGCTTCGAACGCGGCGTCCTGCAAGGCACGTTGGCAGAAACCGTGGATGGTGAAGATCGCAGCCTCGTCGAAACCATGCACGGCCAGCAGCAGGCGGCGGTGGGCGTCTTCGCCGGGATACTGCGCGTGGAGCCCGGCCAATACCGGATCGGCTGCCGGCGCGCCCTCGTACATGGCGAGCAACGCCGCGAGCCGCGCGCGAATGCGCTCACGCAGTTCAGCGGTGGCGGCGGTGGTGTAGGTCACCACGAGGATCTGACCGACGCCGAGCTGGCGCTCCAGCAGGAGGCGCGCGTACAGGGCGGTCAGGGTCCAGGTCTTGCCGGTACCCGCGCTGGCCTCGATCAGGCTGCGGCCGGTGAATGGGTCCTTGAGCAGGTCGAGGCTCATGGGTGTTCCTTAGTCGACAGGCCTGCGGCCTGCTTCGCGAATGAATTCGCCCCCACAGGGTGAACACCTGATTCAGCGAGGCACGGAGAAAGCTCCCTCTCCCTCGGGGAGAGGGCTGGGGTGAGGGCGAATTGTGTTGGCACGGCATCACTCCTCATCGTCATCTCCCGCCAGGGCATCCAGTGCCGGACCGAAGAGGGTTTCGGCCAGCTGTTCGAAGCGTTCGCAGAGGGGGTCGCGGTCACGGAAGGCGAGGGCGTACCAGGGGTCCTGGGATTCGCCGGGCGGGCCGAAGTCGATCCCGTCCCAGGCCACCCGCGCCTTGGAGCGGGCTGCCTCGATAGGCTCCTTGCGGCCGGGTTTGCGCAGACCCTGGGCGAAGCCGTAGCTGGCCTTGGTCAGCAGCGGCAGAGGCGCACAGAGGGCTTCACGGTAGCCATGCAGCCAGGGCTCGAGCAGTTCTCGGGCGTTGGGCAATGGCCCAGCCTGCCAGTCGCCGGCCGGAGAGAGCAGGCGGCTGTCACGCGCAATGCCCGGCGTGGCGGAGAGGTTGAGGAGCAAGTGGCGCAGCCAGAACGGGGCAAGCTCCCATTCGCCGAGGCGGTTCAGGCGCCAGCCGAACAGGCCCTCGGGCGTCACCCCGTCGAGCCAGCCATGGATGCGCACGCCCGCCAGCTCGATATCCACCAGCAACGGCTGCGGCACTGCCTCCGGCCGCGCTTCGAACAGGCGCGGGGCGAAGGCGCGTACCGGCCCGCGCAGCTGGCCCCAGAGAGCGTGGCCCAGTTCGCCGACCGGCAACCAGCCGGCGGCGCGGGCGATGCGTTTTTCGTCGGACTCGGACCAGTCACGCTCCACCGCATCCAGGGCGAGCTGACGCAGGCCGCGCCAGGCCGGACCTTCGAGACTGAAGGGTTCGTCGCTGGCCAGGGCTTCCTCGGTGTCCGCCAGGCGCAGGCCCAGGCGCTGCTCAAGGAGGAAGCGCGCCGGATGGCGGAAGCACTGGATCAGTTGCGAAGGTTCGAGGGTCAGCCAATCGGCATCAGGCTCCGGCAGGGGCAAGGCGAAGGGCGCCGCGGCGGCCTGCGGCGTTTCCGCCAGACGCTGGGCCGCACGGAACCAGGGCGCGGCAAAGCCGGCCTGCTGACCACCGGCGAAGTTGCCCGAGGCGAAAGGTTGCAGCGGATGCGCCACCAGCACGCGCTCGCTCGCCTTGTGCTCACCGGCGATGGCGGTGAGGTCGATGGTTTCCAGCAATTCGCTGACCAGGACGGAGGGCGGCAGGTGCGCGTTGTCCCGCGGGTCGCGGCCGACGAAGCTGAGGTAAAGGCCGTCGCGCGCCGATTGCAGGGTTTCCAGTAACAGGTAGCGATCGTCCAGCCGGCGGGCGCGGTCACCGCGCCGGGGTTTGCGGCTGATCAGGTCGAAGCCGGCCGCCGGGGTGCGGCGTGGGAAGGCGCCGTCGTCCAGTCCGAGCAGGCAGACCTGGCGGAACGGCAGGCTGCGCATGGGCACCATGGTGCAGAAGGTCACCGCGCCGGTCAGGAAGCCGGAAGCCCCGCTGCCCTGGTCCAACGCCGCCACCAGATGCTGACGCACCAGGGCCAGTTCCAGGGGGCGTTCGATGCCGGCGGCTTCGGCCTGCTCGCGCAAGGCACCGCAGGCCTGGGACAGCAGCAACAGGGTGTCGCCCGCCTCGCGCTCGTCGAACAGCAGATCGATCAGGCCCTGCAGGGTCTCCGCCCACTCAGCCAGCGGGCGCGGGCGGGCCATGTCGTCCGCGAGGACGCCAAGGCGCTGGACGAAGCCCACAAGACGGCCAAGCAACTGCGCGCGGGCGCCTTCGAGGGCATCCAGTGGCCAGTTGTCGCCGAGCAAGGGCGGGGCGTCGCCGGCCAGTTGCGGCGGCGCGGCGAAGCCCAGCAGCAGGCGGTCCAACCCCTGCCTCCAGCTGAAAGCGCCTTCCTCGGGCAGGCCAAGGCGCGCACGGTGAGCGCCGTCGCGGCCCCAGCGCACGCCGGCGTCGCGCAGCCAGTCGCGTAGCAGGGGCAGGTCTTCGTTCTCGATGCCGGCACGCGTGGCCAGCGCTGGTTGCTCCAGCCAAGCCAGCAGTTCCTCGGCGGCGAAGCGGCTTTGCGGCAGCTCCAGCAGGGCGAGAAAGGCTTCCACCAGCGGCAACTCGGCGCGCAGGCTGCGGTCGGCGAGGCTGAAGGGAATACGCGGCACGCCTTCGCGGGGGGCGAAGACCGCTTCGATGTAGGGGGCATAGCGCTCGATGTCCGGCGTCAGCACCACCACCTGGTCGGGGGTGAGGCCGGGGTCGGCCTTGAAGCGCGCCAGCAACTGATCGTGCAGCACCTCCACTTCGCGCAGGGGCGAGTGGCAAAGGTGGACTTCGAGGGAGCGGTCGTCCTCGCGCAGGCTCATGCGCTCGTCGGGACGACGGGTACGCAGGCGCAGGATGTCGTTCTGCACGGCACGCAGCAGGCTGCTGTCGTGCAGGTCGTCGTCCTCGGCATAGACGCCGATGTCCTGGCCACCCAGGGTGAACAAGGCGTCAAAGAAATCGCGGCCCTGCTTGCCGAGGCTGGCCAGCAGGGGGTGGCCGACGTCCAGGTACCAATCGTCGATGCCGGGCTCCGGCAACCTGGCCAGCTCGCGGATGTCGCGAATGTCGCCCCACGCCTCGCGGCACGGGTTGAGGGCGAAGAGGATCACCTGGCAATGCCGCGCCAGGCCTTCCAGCACGCGCATGTGATGCGGCGGCAGGCTGCTGATGCCGAACACCACCAGGCGTTCCGGCAACCCGGCGATGGCCTCGCCGGAATGCAGCCGCGCCAGGAGATCGCCCAGCAGGCGCGCACGGTGCGGATGGCCATCGGCGGTGAGTTCGCGCCAGAGCAGGGCCTGCCACTCTTCATCGGCGCCCAGCCCCAGCAGCTCGCCGTGCTCCCAGGCATCGAGCCAGTCATCGCGATAGAGCAGGTACTGGTCGAAGACGTCGGCGATGCGCGAGGCGAGGGTGAGCCGGCGGCGCTCGTCGCCGCCCTCCAGGTACTGCGCCAGGCGGGGCGCCTGGGCGAGGTTGTCGGGTTCGCAGAGCCAGTCGTAGAGGCGCCAGCCCAGGGTGACGGGGTTGAACGCGGATTGCGGCGGCAGCTCGCCCAGCACCAGGCGTGTGACGTCCCAGACGAACCGCGCGGGCAGCTGGATATCCAGGTGCATGGCGATGCCTTGCTTGCGCGCCAGCTGCAAGGTCAGCCAGCGGCCCATGCCCTGGCTCGGCACGACCACCCGCGCAGGGGCCAGCGGATCGTGCTGCGGTTGCGCGAGCAGCGTGCAGGCCAATTCGCCGAGGCTTTCCAGGTCGTTGGCGTGGTAGAGGTTGAGCATGGGATTGCCGATGTCTGAAGGTCGGCACAGGTTAGCAGTCGACCCGGTCGCAGGTCGCCCCCGTCACGGGTGACCGGCATCAGCGGGGCACATGGAAATCACCTCAGCTTGCTGCGCCAAGCCATTGATCGCTAATAAGCAAAATCACCAGGAAGCGTCTTTACTTGTCATCAGGTCCGATACCAGTCAGGCAAATAGCTGCAATCAGCCAGGACCATGACGGTCCAAAGACCATCGTGTTACCCAACGCCTGACCGCGCCGTCGTTTTCCTGCGCATGGATACGGCGGCCTTCGAGATCGCCAGGAGGGCCACCATGCTGACGCTGCTCAATCTGCTCTCGGCCGTCGCCTTGCTCATCTGGGGCACGCACATCGTGCGAACCGGCATCCTCCGCGTCTACGGCGCCAACCTGCGCCGCCTGCTCAGTCGCAGCGTGCGCCGTCGGCCCATGGCCTTCGCCGCCGGGATTGGCGTCACGGCCCTGGTGCAGAGCAGCAATGCCACCGCCCTGCTGGTCAGCTCCTTCGTGGCCCAGGGTTTGATGATGCTGGCCCCGGCGCTGGCCATCATGCTCGGCGCTGATGTCGGCACGGCGCTGATGGCGCGGGTGCTGACCCTGGACCTGTCGTGGCTGTCGCCATTGCTGATCTTCTTCGGAGTGATCTTCTTCCTCTCCCGCAAACAGACCCGCCTGGGGCAGCTCGGGCGGGTCGGCATCGGGCTCGGGCTGATCATCCTCGCCTTGCAGCTGATCATCGCCGCCGCCGAACCCATCACCGCCGCCAAGGGCGTGAAGGTGCTGTTCTCCTCGCTGACCGGGGACGTGCTGCTGGACGCCTTGACCGGCGCACTGTTCGCGATGATCTCCTACTCCAGCCTGGCTGCCGTGTTGCTTACCGCCACGCTGGCCGCCTCCAAGGTGATCTCCCTCAAGGTGGCGCTCTGCCTGGTGATCGGCGCCAACCTCGGCAGCGGGGTCCTGGCCCTGCTCAGCAGCAGCCTGCAGAACCCCGCCGGGCGCCGCGTGGCGGTGGGCAGCCTGGCGTTCAAGCTCGCCGGCTGCATGCTCGTGTTGCCCATGGTCGGTCCCCTGGCGAACTGGATCGACAGCTGGCCCATCTCCAACGCTGAACTGGTGATCGCCTTCCACCTGCTCTATAACAGCGTGCGCTGCACGCTCTTCCTGCCCCTGACGGTCCCCATGGCCCAGCTGTGCAACTGGCTGCTGCCGGACCGCCCGCAGCCGGACGATGTCGCCAAGCCTCGCCATCTCGATCCGGCAGCCCTGGACACCCCCAGCCTGGCCCTGGCCAATGCCGTGCGCGAAACCCTGCGCATGGGCGATATCGTCGAGCAGATGCTGAACAACCTGCTGCATCTCCTGCGCGGTGGCGACCCGGTGCTGGGCAAGGACATCCACCGCCTGGATGACGATATCGATGCCCTCTACACCGCCATCAAGCTCTACCTGGCACGCATGCCCCGCGAAGACCTGGCCGAGCGCGACAGCCGGCGCTGGGCCGAGATCATCGAGCTGACCATCAACCTGGAACAGGCCGGCGACATCATCGAACGCATGCTCGACGACGTGCAGAGCAAGAACAGAGCCCACGGCCGTGCCTTCTCCGAAGAAGGTCTTGAAGAGATCGTCAATCTCCACGACCAGGTGGTGGAAAACCTGCGCCTCTCGCTGTCGGTATTCCTCAACGGCGACCTGGATAACGCCAAGCGCCTGCGCCGCGCCAAGCAACGCTTCCGCATCCTCGAACGCCGCTACGCCCACGCCCACGTTTCGCGGTTGCATCAGCAGGTGGTGCAGAGCATCGAGACCAGCGCCCTGCACCTTGGCCTGATCAGCGACATGAAGCGCATCAACTCGCTGTTCTGCGCCATCGCCTACGCCGTGCTGGACAACCCCGACACTCAGGAAAACGTGGAGGAGGAACGTCCGCTCGAGCAGCCGCAAGGTTACTTCGAACCACAGATCGGCTCCCATCGCTGAGGCTCGCTCTTCCCAGCGTGCGGGCCGCTTGGGCAGAATCCGGGGATGACGCCACATGACCCTTCCAGCGCCTCGGTCAGCGCCAGCCTGACCCAGGCGATCCTGCACGCCGCTTCCCAGCTCGGCCTCGCCCGCGACGAACTGCTGCGCGCCAGCCAGCTCGACGAAAAACGCCTGGCCGACCCGGATGCCCGCATTCCCTTCAGCACCCAGGAGGCGCTCTGGGCGGCCATCCATGACCGCCTGCCGCACCCCGAGCCTGGCATCGCCATCGGCCGTGCGCTGGCCCCCGGCCAGTTCAGCGTGCTCGGCTACCTGTTGCAGAGCAGCCCGACCCTGGGCGAAGCCCTGGAAGCCGAACTGCGCTACCAGCGCCTGGTGGGAGAGGGCGGCAGCCTGGCGCTGGAAGTGCGCGGCGATGAACTCTGGACCCTGTACCGACCGCTGCACCCGAAGCTGCCGGCCACGCGCGCACGGGTGCTCGCGCTGATGGCCTTCTGGCTGGAACTGATGCGACCGTTGCTGGCGGACCTGCGCCTGCTACGGGCCTGCTTCGTGCACCCGGCACCGGCGGACACCACGCTCTACCAGCAGTGCTTCGCCTGCCCGCTGCAGTTCGAGGCGGAGGACTATGCCCTGGTGCTGCCCCTGGCACTGCGCTCGGCCCCGTTGAAACAGGCCAACCCGCCCCTGCAGGCCGTGCTGCGCCAGCATGCCGAAGCCCTGCTCGCGCGCCTGCCCAGCGAAGGGCTGCGAGCGCGGGTGGTCGCGTTGCTCGGCGCCCAGTTGGCGCGCGGCGAACCCGACCGCGGCGCCCTCGCGTCAGCCCTGGGAATCAGCGAACGCACGCTGCAACGCCGCCTGGCGGACGAAGGCAGCAGCTACCAGCACCTGCTCAACGACACCCGTCGCCATCTCGCCGAACGCCATCTGCAGGAAGGCCGCCTGCCGATTGCCGATATCGCCGTACTGCTCGGTTATTCAGAGCCCAGCGTGTTCTTCCGCGCCTTCCGCCAATGGACCGGGCTGACGCCGGGCGAGTATCGGCAGAAGCATCGGGACTGATCACCGGGTGCCCAGCCGCTTTTCTGTGGGGGCGAATTCATTCGCCAAGGGATGCGCAGCATCCCCCACCGACTCCGATGGCGCCCCTGCGGGGCGCTTGGCGAATGAATTCGCCCCTACAAGGCTTCAGCTCAGCTTCGACGCTATCCCACGCGCCTTGAGAAATGCCAGGAACGCCTCGCGGCTGGAATACGTCGGCCGGTAGCCGAACTCTTCCTTGAGCCGACGGTTGTCCAGCACCGGGCGGTAGCGGAGGAAGTCCAGCTGTTCCGGGCCGTACTGGGTCAGGCCCAGCGGCTTGAGCAGGGCCAGGGCGGTGCGCAGCAATCCCGCAGGCAGGGGCCGGTAGGGTTTGCCAAGGATGTCGGCGATCTCCGCCATGCTCAGCGCGCCATCGCCGGCGAGGTTGTAGATGCCCCCGGCGCCTCGCTCCAGGCCTTCGCGGATGATCGCCACCACGTCCTGGTCCCAGATGAACACGAAGCGGCTGTCATGCCCCTTGATGCCCAGCACCGAGCGTTTCTGGAACAGCTCGGTGATCTGGTTGTTCACCTGCTTACCCAGGATGGTGCCGGGGCGCAGGACCAGTTGGCGCAGTTGCGGATGCTGTTTGCGCGCGTCGGCCAGCAGCAATTCCACCTCGCGCTTGTGGCGGGCATAGGCGAAGAGGTCGTGGCCACGCAGCGGCTGTTGTTCGTCGATCCACTCCGCGTTCTCGGGGTAATAGCCATAGGCAGCGCCGGAACTGGTGACGATCAGTTGGCCTGTGCCGTGGGCGACAGCCGCATTGAGCACGGCACGGGTCCCGCCGACGTCGATGGCATGCAGGCGCGCCTCGCTCATCCCGCGGGGCGGCGTCACCACCGAGGCCAGGTGCACGATGGCATCGGGTTTCCAGCGCTCGACGCAGGCATCCACTTCGCGGGGAAGGCTGATGTCCAGCGACACCGGCTCGATGCTCGACTTGAGCCCTTGATGGCTCAGCGGGCGGATGTCCGCAGCCACCAGGGTCCAGTCCGGGTGACGCGCGGCCAGGTCGCTCAATACCTGCTGGCCGATGAAGCCCGCCGCACCGGTGATCAGGACGCGCATGGCACTTCCTCCTGGACGCGCGGCGCGCGGCGCCGCCACACAAGCACCAGCAAGAGGCCGGAAACGATGTGCCAGATCCCCCAGAAGCCGGCCACCAGGGCCATATCCAACTGGCCGCCGAACTGGGTCAGGATCAGCCCGAGGGCGAGCCCGGAATTCTGCATGCCGACCTCGATGGTCAGCGCGCGACGGTCAGCTTCGGCCAGCCTGCTCAGGCGCGAGGCGCTCCAGCCCAGCAACAGGGCGGAGGCGTTGTGGCCGACCACCACCAGCAGCACCAGGCCGGCATTGGCCAGCAGCAGTTGCCAGTTGCCTGCGGCCGCCGCCACCAGGAACACGCCGAACGCCAGCAGGGAAAAGCGCTTGAACCAGGGCAGCACGCGGGCACTGAAAACCGGGGCCAGGTTACCCACCAGCATGCCCGCGAGCAGCGGCAGCACCAGCAGGACGACCAGCCCGCCGACGATGCCGCCGGCATCGACATCCAGGCTGGTCATCTGCCCATGGAGGAAGGCAGCGGTTTCCGGGTTGAGGCTGGCGGTGGCGGCGAAATTCAGCGGCAAGCTGATGATCGCCAGCAGGCAGGAAAGGCTGGTGATGCTCACCGACAGCGCGGTATTGCCACGCGCCAGGTGGGTGATGACATTGGAAAGGTTGCCGCCCGGGCACGAGGCCACCAGCAACATGCCCAGCTCCAGCCCGGGGCGCAGGTCGAGGAAGAGGGTGACCACCAGGGTCATCCAGGGCAACAGCAGGCACTGGCAGAGCAGCCCCACCAGGGCCGGTAGCGGCCGCTTCAGGACCAGGAGGAAATGGGCCAGGCGCAGTTCCAGCGCCACGCCGAACATCAGCGCGGCGAGCACCAGCCCGAGAATCAGTTGCTGACTGCTGTCGTAGTTCATCGATGGGTTCTCTTGTTGTTCTCCTGCGGCCACTGGCAGGCGCAAGGCCAGAGCAGCTTAGCCGCCCGCCCTGACGGCAACAGTGGCCGACATCGCCAGCGCGAGTGGCCAATCGCGACAACTGATGCGGATCAATATTTGTCCACAAGCTCGTGGATAAAGTCGATGGCCAATTGACATCAGGTCGCCCCGCCATGCCACGCATCCTCCCGCCCTTGCTGCTGATCAGCGATGACCGCGTGCTCGCCAACCAGGCGCGCCAACTGCTGACCTACAACGCTCTGGAATGCACCGTTCTGACCACCAGCAGCGACTGCTCAAAGGCACCGCTGTGCCGCTGGCTGAAGGACACGCCGCTGAACCATTCCGGCCGTGTCCATGCCCTGCTGGGGGAAGCGGTGGAGGTGCTGGAGCGCACCCGTCACGCCTTCCGCTCCAGTGAGCTGGGGCGCCTGCGCAAACGCCTCGAACAGGCACTGGGGGAGTTGCCGCCTCCCGACGACTGAGGTAAAAACGGGGCCGCAAGGTTCCGCGAACGCGGAAGCCGGCTTTGCCGGGCAGGACGCTAGGGGCCTGCAAGACAAAGCGCCGTGATCGGCAACTCCTCCGGGGGATGCCGATCACGGCGCTTTTTTTATGCCCGCAGAAAACATCCAAGGGAGGATGCATGGGCCTGGAACGACAACTCGAAGGAATGCTCGGCCGCATCGGTCTGTCACGCGCGGAAGTCACGATGCGTTGCCGGTACCTGGATTGGCACGACAAGGATGCGGTGCGCCTGGCCAGCCGCGGCGCGAGCCTCGATCATTGCCACCAGGCCTTCGTCGAACGCCTGTACGACCATCTGGCGCAGTTCGAGTCCATCGCCGGCATCCTCCACGATCCCGTCACCCTTCAACGCCTCAAGCACAGCCAACTCGGCTACTACCAGCGCCTTTGGCGCGGCCCCTACGACCGTGGCTACGTGCTCGACCGGTTGCGCGTGGGCCTGGTGCACCAGCATGTGGGGGTGGACCTCAAGTGGTACCTGGGCGCCTACCGCCTGTACCTGGACCACATGCTCGGCGCAGTGCTGGGCGAAGGCGCGGATCAAAGGATCTACGCCAGTCTGCTGAAGGCGGTGTTCTTCGACATGACACTGGCCATCGACACCTACAGCAGCGCACAACGCCAGGCCCTGGAGGACAGCGAAGCGCGCTTCGCCCGGGCCCTGCGCGGAGCCAACGACGGCCTCTGGGACTGGGACCTGGAAACGGATCGGATCTACCTCTCCGAACGCTGGGCGGCGATGCTTGGCCTGCGCCGCGACAGCCTGGGCGAGCGCAGCGCCAGCTGGTTCGGGCGGGTCCATCCGGACGACCTGCCGGGCCTGCGCCAGTCGGTGGATGCCCACCTGCGCGGCGAGACGCCCTGGCTGAATCATGAATACCGCATCCGCCGCCGCGACGGTGCCTATCTCTGGGTGCTGGTACGCGGTGTGGCGGAAGAGGGGCGTATGGCCGGTTCGCAGACCGACATCAGCCAGCGCAAGCTCTCCGAACAGCAACTGCGCCACGCCGCCCGCCACGATCCCCTGACCGGCCTGGCCAATCGGCTGCGCCTGGACGAGTTGCTGCAACAGGCACTGCAACGTCGCCAGCGCCCTGGGGCAAGGGAGGCCGGGTTGCTGTTCATCGACCTCGACCGCTTCAAGCTGATCAATGACAGCCTGGGCCACGCCATGGGTGACCGCGTGCTGGTGGAGGTGAGCCAGCGCCTTTCCCGCTGCCTGCGTCCGGGGGACCACCTGGTGCGGTTCGGCGGCGACGAATTCGTGGTGCTGCTGGACGACCTGGCCTGCCTGGCCGACGCCGAACAGGTCGCCCAACGCATGCTCGACAGCCTGCACCAGCCCTTGCACCTGGACGACCACAGCCTGGCGGTCAGCGCCAGCATCGGCATTACCGGATTGCTGGCGGAGGGGCAGGCGGTGGATACCCTTCAAGCGGCCGACCTGGCCCTGTATCGCGCCAAGGAGGCGGGCAAGGCCCAGTTCGCCCGCTACAGCACCGAACTGCAGGCCGCCGCGCAGAAGCGCCTCGACCTGCACAACGCCCTGGCCCACGCGCTGGCCCGCGACGAGTTCGAACTGCATTACCAGCCGATCTGCCGCATCGATGATGATCGACCCAAGATCACTGCGGTCGAGGCCCTGCTGCGCTGGCGCCGGAAGGGGCGGCTGGAATCACCCCTGCAGTTCATCCCCGCGCTGGAGGAATCCGGCGAGATCATCGCGGTCGGCGACTGGGTACTGCGGGAAGCCTGCCGGCAGACCCGCCGCTGGCAGCTGGTCGGCCAGGAGGACCTGAGTTGCTCGGTGAACCTCTCCAGCCGACAGTTGCTACAACCGGATTTCTCCCAACGGGTCGCGGCCATCCTGCGCGAGAGCGGACTGCGTCCAACCAGCCTGGTGCTGGAGATCACCGAGAGCCTGCTGATGCAGGACAGCGCCGAGACCCTGGCCTGCCTGCGCGAACTGGCCGTGCTCGGGGTCCGCCTGGCCCTGGACGACTTCGGCACCGGCTATTCCTCCCTCGGCTACCTCAAGCGCTTTCCGCTGCAGATCCTCAAGGTGGACCGCAGCTTCATCGGCGGCGCGCCGCACGACCCCGAACTGAACGCCATCTCCCGGGCCATCATCGGCCTGGGCCGCAGCCTTGGCCTGGAAGTGGTGGCAGAGGGCGTCGAAGACCCGGCCCACCTGGAGTTCCTGCTTGGCCAGGACTGCCGCTACGCGCAAGGGTTCTGGTTCAGCCGCCCACGGACACCGGACATGCTCGAACCGCTGCTGCAGGGCGAGGAGGGGTTCGAAGGCGAAGGATGCCTGCCAGGTCCGGCCACCCGGACCCGGCGAGATAGCCCGGGGAGTAGCCGATGAAGATCAATTTGCCGGTCAGCGGCCGGGCGGTCGAGTTCGACGCCAATGCCAACATCCTCTCCACCACGGACCTGAAAGGGATCATCACCCACGTCAACGACGATTTCCTGGCCATCAGCGGCTTCGACCGCGAAGACCTGCTGGGGCGCAGTCACAACCTGGTGCGTCACCCGGACATGCCGCCGCAAGCCTTTGCTCATCTCTGGCAGACCCTCAAAGGCGGCCGCAGCTGGATGGGGCTGGTGAAGAACCGCTGCAAGAACGGCGACCACTACTGGGTCAGTGCCTATGTCACGCCAGTGGTGCGAAACGGCAAGGTGGTCGAATACCAGTCGGTGCGGACCCGCCCCGACCCCGTTCAGGCCGCGGCTGCGGAACGGCTCTACGCAAGCCTGCGGGAAGGGCTTAGGCCAAGAGCCCTGCGGCGTCCGCTCCTGGGCCTGCGAGCACGCCTGCTGGGGGGTTGCGGCGCCGCCGGCCTCTGCGGCCTCGGCCTCGCCCTGCTGCTCGACGGCACGCTGCCTTTCGCCGAGGTTCCCGCCGCGCTCGCTAGCCTGGGGGCCTGCGGTGCCTGGATTTACTGGCAGCTGCGCCCCCTGAGCGCACTACTGGACAAGGCCAGGCGCATCGCTGACAACCCTATCGGCCAGAGGCTCTACTGCGCCCGGACCGACGAATTCGGCGAACTCGACTTCGCCATGCGCATGCTGGAAACCGAAGCCGGCGCCGTGGTCGGGCGTATCGCCGAATCCGCCCGGCAACTGGCGGGCCATGCTGGCCACCTGGCGTCGTCGGTGGCCAGCACCAGCCAGGCGACCCGCCGCCAGCAACTGGATACCGGACATGTCGCCAATGCCATCGAGCAGATGGCCTGCAGTGTCCAGGAAGTGGCGCGCAGTGCCCAGCAGGGCGCCACCGCCGCCGACCAGACCGACGCCGCCGCAAGCGTCGGCCGGGAGGAGGTGGAGGCCACCCGTCTGCACATCGCCAGCCTCGACGAAGAGGTTCGCCAGGCCAGCAGCACCGTGCAGGCACTGCGCTGCCAGAGTGCCGACATCAGCCAGATCCTGGAGGTGATCCGCAGCATTGCCGAACAGACCAACCTGTTGGCCCTCAACGCCGCCATCGAGGCGGCCCGCGCGGGTGAGTCCGGCCGGGGATTCGCGGTCGTCGCCGACGAGGTGCGTGCGCTGGCATCGCGGACCCAGCACGCCACAGCGGAAATTCACACGCTGATAGCCAGCCTCCAGAAGAGCGCCGGCGATGCCGTTACGGCGATGCAACAAAGTTCCCGGCAGGCATCCGAGAGCCTGCAACAGGCGTTGCGCGCCAGCGATTCCCTCGTCCTGATCAGCGGCCAGGTCAGCGAAATCAGCAGCATGAGCCTGCAGATCGCCAGCGCGGTGGAACAGCAGAGCGCCGCCAGCGAGGAGATCCAGCGCAGCTTGGCGAGCATCCGCATCGCCGCTGACAGCAATGCCGAAAGCAGTGGACACAGCCAGCACAGCGCCCAGCAAGTGGCCGAGCTGGCAGCGGACCTGCAGGCGCTGGCTCAACAATTCTGGGAGAGGCGCCACCGGCACGGTTGAGGATTGCCAGACAATGGGTCGTGGGCGAGAGTGCCAGCATTTCTCCGGAGCAGGATGCCCATGTCGATCAGGAAACTGCGCATCAGCGATATCGAGGCCTTGCACCGGCTGCTCGCCGAGGTCAGCGCCGAAGGCGAGTACCTGCTCCGCGCCGAGGCGCCGCCCCTCGAGCAGATGCGAGCGCTGCTCCTGCGCGCACTGCCGCTGGACCTGCCTCAGTTCGTCGTCGACGCCGAAGGCGACCTGCTCGGCTCCATCGAAATCTTCCCGGCCAGCCTGTGCTACATGGAGGACGGCTCGGGGGAAGACTTCGGCGTGCTTGGCATGCAGGTGAGGAAGGCGCATCGCGGCCGGGGTCTTGGTGGGCAGCTGATGGAGGCGGCCCTCGCCCATTGCCGTCGACAGCACATGCGCCGCGTGGAGCTGGCCGTGCTGAAATCCAATGAAGCGGCGATTCGCCTCTACCAGCGCTTCGCCTTCCGTTGGGTCGAAGACCTGCCTCCCGTCACCCTGCCCAACGGACGCCCCGACCAGCCACAGAAAATGCGCCTGCTGCTGGACTGAGCGACAAGCCGTCAGCGCAGGGGCGACTCGCCTTCTCAGGGCTTCCGACGGGAAGTATCCTGCGCCCTCCCCCATGTCCTGTTGCGACCGATGCTGCTGTCCACCTTCAAACCCCACGTGCTGAAGCTCATCGAGCTGCTGCAACGCCATCCCCGGCTGATCGCGCTGTACGGCTTCTGCTCCGGCATGGCGAGCTTCTTACTGGTGGAGCGGGGCGCGCGGGTGGCCAAGGTAATCGCCATCCTGCTGCTGGTGAGCTGGCTCTGGCTGATGCTGGAGAACATCTTCCGGCGCGGCATCGAACGGCTCTTCGGCGTCGAATTGCCACCGCCGTTGATGCGCTTCCTGACCCAGTTGATCCACCAGGAAAGCCTGTTTTTCGTGCTGCCGTTCTTCGCTATCACCACCAGCTGGAACAGCGGTCAGGCCCTGTTCACGGGGCTGCTGGGCGTGGCGGCGGTCTGCTCGATCACCGACCCGATCTACAACCGCCATCTATCGTCGCGCCGCTGGCTGTTCCTCGCCTACCACACGCTGACCCTGTTCGCCGTGCTGCTGGCGGCGCTGCCGCTGATTCTCCAGCAGACCACCGCACAGAGCTATCGCTGGGCGCTGGGCACCGCCGTCGCGCTGTCCTTCGTCAGCCTGTTCGGGGTAATTCGCGGGCAGCGCTGGTGGCGCGTAGTCGGGTTGCTGGGATTGACCCTGGCCCTCGGCGGGCTGGGCTGGGTCTCGCGGGTCTGGGTTCCGCCGGCAACCCTCTGGCTGACCGAAGTGGCGGTGACGCCGAACCTGGATAACCACCAGCGCACCCCGGGCGATGGTGTGCAACAAGTCAGTGCCGCCGAGCTGCGCAGCAAGGGGCTCTACGCCTACACCGCGATCAACGCCCCGCGCGGGCTGAACGAACGCATCTACCACGTGTGGCGCTTCAACGGCCGCGAAGTGGACCGCATTGCCCTGGACATCCACGGCGGTCGCGAAGCCGGCTACCGCGCCTGGACCCACAAGCAGAACTTCCCCGGCAATCCGGTGGGGCGCTGGCAGGTTCAGGTACTGACTGAAGCCGGGCAGATGATCGGTACGCTGCGCTTCAAGGTCACGCCCTCCGAGCTGCCACCCAAGCCGCATTGAGAACCAACGTTGTAGGAGCGAGCTTGCTCGCGAACCGTCCGAGCGCGATCTTTCGCGAGCAAGCTCGCTCCTACACAAAGCGTCAACGCCAGCGGTAACCCACCAATCAGCCGAAGAACCAATAGCAGACGCCGATGGATGCGATGACGCCGGCCAGGTCCGCCAACAGGGCGCAGCCCACGGCATGGCGGGCACGCTGGATGCCTACCGAACCGAAGTACACCGCCAGGACGTAGAAGGTGGTTTCGGTGCTGCCTTGCATCGTGGCGGCCACCAGTGCGGGGAAGCTGTCGACGCCCTGGGTCTGGATCGTCTCGATGAGCATGGCCCGGGCGGCACTGCCGGAGAAGGGTTTGACCAGCCCCGTCGGCAATGCCTCGACGAAGCGGCTGTCCAGTCCCAGTCCTTCCACCACCCAGCGGATGCCGTCGAGCAGTTGATCCAGGGCTCCCGAGGCGCGCAGGGCACCCACGGCACACAGCATGGCGACCAGGTAGGGCAGGAGGTTCTTCGCCACGTCGAAGCCTTCCTTGGCGCCTTCCACGAAGGCCTCGTAGATCGGCACCTTCTTCAGTGCGCCCATCACCAGGAAGCTGAGGATCAGCGCGAACAGGGTGAGGTTGCCGAGGAGAGAGGACAGCGCGGTCAGCGCCGTTGCCGAAAGACCGGCCAGCACCGCCATGAAACCGCCGAGCAGCAGCGCACCACCGCCGAACCACGCGAGCAGGACCGGGTCGGTCAGTTTGATCCGCTGCATGAACGCCACCGACAGCAGCGCCGTCATGGTGGAGATCGCGTTGGCCAGGAGGATCGGCAGGAACACCAGGGCAGGGTCCGTGGCACCGGCCTGGGCGCGGTACATGAAGATGGTCACCGGCAGCAGCACGAAGGACGAGGCGTTCATCACCATGAACAGCACCTGGGCGTTGCTCGCCGAGGTGCTGCTGGGATTCAGCTCCTGCAATGCCTTCATCGCCTTGAGGCCAATGGGCGTGGCCGCGTTGTCCAGGCCGAGCCCGTTAGCGGTGAAGCTCAGCGTGACCAGGCCGAGGGCCGGGTGGCCACGCGGAACCTCCGGCATCAGGCGAGCGAACAGCGGGCCGAGCAGGCGCGCGAGGATATCCACCAGGCCGGCCCGCTCGGCGATGCGCAGGAAACCCAACCACAATGTCAGCGTGCCGAACAGCAGGATCATCACATCGACCGAGAGTTTGGCCATGGCGAACAGGCTTTCCACCATCGCCGCCCAGACACCCGGATCGCCACCGATCCAGCGTCCCAGCGCGGCCACCGCCGCCACTAGGAAGAAGCTCAGCCACAGGCCGTTGAGCATTTGCAGTCCCCCAGAAAACAGTGAGGCGGATTCTAGCGGGGCAGCCCGTACAGCGGCGAATTCAATCTGCCTTTGAGTCCGAGCGAATTCCGCTTCCCTCACCCGAACCCCGCTCTGCGCCCCAGCCTGATCGCTTCGCGCTCAGGCGTTCATCGGCACCGGAAGCGGTGCTTCCGAAAGCGTGCCTCTTCACCCCAGAGGGAGAGGGGGCGGTCCGTGCTAGAACTGACCGGCGTGAGTCACCCCTCTCCCCTTGGGAGAGGGGCCGGGGGTGAGGGTGTGTTGGCCAGGCTGGGACTTCAGCCAGGTCGCCAAACAAAAAGCCCCGACCAGGTCGGGGCTTTCCTTTCGATCACATCAGCGATCTCAATCAATGACCGCACGCCCCTTGGGCGAGGCTTCGGCGCTGCCTGCGGTCGGCAGGGAGGCCAGGTAGCGCTCGCCCTTCTCGGTGTCGTACATGCCTTCCCACTTGGCGATGACCAGCACGGCCAGGGCATTGCCGATCACGTTCAGCGCGGTGCGCGCCATGTCCATGATGCGGTCGACGCCAGCGATGAAGGCCAGCCCTTCCAGCGGGATGCCGACGCTGCCCAGGGTGGCCAGCAGGACGACGAAGGAAACGCCCGGCACGCCGGCGATGCCCTTGGAGGTGACCATCAGGGTCAGCACCAGCAGGAGCTGCTGGCTGATGCTCAGGTCGATGCCATAGAGCTGGGCGATGAAAATGGCCGCGATGCTCTGGTACAGGGTCGAACCATCGAGGTTGAAGGAGTAGCCGGTGGGGACCACGAAGCTGCTGATCGCACGCGGTGCGCCGTAGGCTTCCATCTTCTCGATGATGCGCGGCAGTACGGTTTCGGAGCTGGCGGTGGAGTACGCGAGGATCAGCTCGTCCTTGAAGATGCGCATCAGCTTGATGATGGAGAAGCCGAACAGGCGCGCCACCAGGCCCAGGATCATGAAGGCGAAGAAGGCGATGGCGAAGTACACCAGCACCACCAGCTTGGCCAGCGGCAGCAGGGAGGCGAAGCCGAAGTTGGCCACGGTCACGGCGATCAGGGCGAACACGCCGATGGGGGCGTAGGCCATGATCATGTGGGTGACCTTGAACATGGTCTCGGACACGCCCTGGAACACCTTCACCACCGGCTCGCGGGTCTCGCCCGGCAGGCTGGACAGGCCAAGGCCGAACATCACCGAGAAGAAGATGATCGGCAGCATCTCGCCCCGGGCCACGGCGGCGAAGATGTTGGAGGGAATCAGGTTCAGCAGGGTCGAGATCAGCGCATGGTCGTGCTGAACTTCCTGGGCGGTCTGCTGGTACTTGGAGATGTCCACCGTGCCCAGGGTGCTCATGTCGATGCCGGCGCCGGGCTGGAAGAAGTTGGCCAGCAGCAGGCCGACCACGATCGCCACCGTGGTGATGATCTCGAAGTAGAGGATGGTCTTAAGACCAATGCGTCCCAGCTTCTTCGCGTCGCCCACGCCGGCGATACCGACGACCAGCGAGGCGATGACGATCGGAATGACGATCATCTTGATCAGGCGGATGAAGATGTCACCGGCCGGTTGCAGGACGTTGGTGATCCACCAGGCCTTCTCGGCACTGAAGTGGTTGAGCAGGGCGCCAATGGCGATACCCAGCACCAGCCCGATGAGAATCTGCCACGCGAGGCTCAGTCTGGCCTTGGTCATAGTCGTCACCCTCTGATTTCTTTTGGAAGTCGGGAGTACGGCGCCGTCCGGGATGGCCGGGCGGACCGCAAAAAGGGGCGACATGATTCATAGGGGGCTATCGATCGTCTAATGCCGTAACCGCCTACCCCATGCCGAATCGGCATGACGAAAATCAGCTGGAACGATGGTTCCAGAGCCCGCGCAATAGCAATTTCGGCATGGGCAAATTCCCCGAATGTACGGCGGCAAAGTGCGTGAGCACCATCTAGGCTGTCTGGGTCCGACCCGCTCGGGTCTCAGAATTTCGATCGGATGGAGAACGGAAATGAAGAAGGTCCTGGTGCTGTATTACTCGATGTACGGTCATATCGAACGCATGGCGGAATCGGTTGCCGAAGGGGCGCGCAGCGTTCCGGGCGTGGAAGTGACCCTCAAGCGCGTGCCGGAAACCATGCCCGAGGATGTGGCCCGCAATGCCGGCGCGAAATTGGACCAGGCCGCGCCCGTGGCCAGCCCGGCAGAGCTGGCGGACTACGATGCGATCCTGTTCGGCACACCAACGCGCTTCGGCAACATGAGCGGGCAGATGCGCAGCTTCCTCGACCAGACTGGCGGGCTCTGGGTGAAGGGCGCATTGATCGGCAAGATCGGCAGCGTCTTCACCTCTACCGGTACCGGCGGCGGTTCAGAAACCACCATCACGTCTTTCTGGCACACGCTGGCGCATCACGGAATGCTGCTCGCCGGGCTGCCCTACTCGGCCCCCGAACTGACCGATATCAGTGAGCTACGCGGCGGCTCGCCCTATGGCGCGGCCACAGTGGCCGGCAGCGATGGCTCGCGCCAGCCCAGCGCCAAGGAGTTGTCCCTGGCGAAATTCCAGGGAGCCCACGTGGCGACATTGGTAAGCAAGATGAAATGAGGGGAAGGTGAACAACCTGTAGGGGCGATTCATTCGCCAAGGGATGCACAGCATCCCCGATGGGCCAACAGGCAGACCTCCGGTCTGCATGGCGATTGAAATCGCCCCTACAGAGGGTGCTTTACCTGCGTGGTGCTTCCGCTGCCCACCGGGAGCTGGAGCAATACCAGCTCCCGGCAGCAGCTCACCCGACCCGGCCCGCTAAGTTGCGGAGGCACCCCTTCTGCCCCTGGGTCACGCCGCTCCAGAAGACGCGGAACAACCCGGCCCCTTGGTCAATCGGCCCGTCGCCAGGCCTTGATCCTTAGAGTCCTCAGTACCAGTTCGGGTCCGCTTTCAATTGCTCGTCGAGAATGCGTCGGACTTCTTCGTCCGGCTCGCCGAGCCAGCGGTAACTGGCATGTCGACTGGGCGACTTGTCGGAAGGCAAGCCGTCCGGCAACTGAACATAGAGTCCCCAGGCGTCTTCCTTGTTCCAGCTGAAGGCAACATAGAGGCGCTGGTTGAAGCAATTGTTGGCTTCACACAGCTCACCCACCAGAAACTTGTCGCCCTCGTCTTCCACCGCCTTCATTGGCGATGCAGTACCTGAAAGGTTCATTACCCATTCGGGCAATCGGCTTTCGTCTCGCACCAACTCCTGCCAGGTGTCCTGATACTCAGGGTCGCTGCCCAGCAGTTCGTTGAGTCGGTGCTGCGCATCCGTGTCGGCGGCCAGCGCTTGAGCGCTGGCCAGCCCCAGGAGCAAGGCGGCAACCGCCTTGATCGAGTTGTCCATGAAACCTCCTCAAGGGGCTCGCCGGCCCATGATGAAGGACACCACGAACAGCACCAGGAAGACGACGAACAGTATCTTCGCGATGCCCGCGGCGGTCCCGGCAATACCGCCGAAACCAAGCACGGCGGCGACGATTGCGATGACCAGGAAAGTAAGTGCCCAACTCAGCATGGTCTTTCTCCTTTGTGGCTTCGGTGTTGTCTGCGCAATTGCGCAAGGACCACCGGCACGACGCAGGACGCAGCGTCGGTGGGTGTTGCACACCGTTGACGAGCGCTGCGCAACATGGCGATGCAACACAGCGCGGTAGTCAGGGCGAGGGCAAGGCTCCACATAGCGATGCCTCCCAGATCAGAAGACCCAGCGCGGCTGAGCGCGGGATTCGGTCCACATTGGCTGACTCACTTCATGCAGTGGGCCGTCGGCGCGGATCGGCGCCGCGCGGCTGCTTTGTTCCGCAGCGGGAACCTGTATGGGCGCAGGCTGGATGCGTTCGCGCAGGTGATGCTCGACGAACATGCCGAGCACCACGGCCAATCCGATCAGGAGGATCGTCAACCATCTGGGCGACAACCACTGGAAACCTTTCATCCTCGAATCCTCCCTCGGGTGGATTTGTGGCCTCGTGACTTGTGTGCACGGCTTGCGCCATCGCGGCCCCTTCGAAAATCTTCACCCATTCAATGGGTTATCTCAGCGGCCCGGAGCCATCTGCCGGCACTCTGCATGGTCCGGCCCTTCTGCTCGGGCAAATTGCATGCTGGTAAAAGGCCCGGAACCTCCGTGTTCCAGGCAGAGTCCTCCTGAAGGGTGCACGGGTCACAAGAGGTAAAAAGGCCAATGCATCTTCAGGTATCGGGAGTGTCGCAAGGGCTGTGCCAGCCTCATCCAGGAAGAGATTCTCTTGCCAATCAAACTGTTAGCCTTACAACCCGGGCGTCCTACGCTTGCATGCTGCAATGCCTGTAGGAAAAACACGTGCAACTTGCACGACAATTCTTGGACTAACTTTCTATGACTCGGAAATGGAGTGAGAGCATGGAACAGGTAACCGAGAACCAGGGACGAATCCTGCTGGTGGATGACGAAGCCGCCATCCTCCGAACCTTTCGTTACTGCCTGGAAGACGAAGGCTACAGCGTCGCCACGGCGACAAACGCTGCGCAGGCGGAGGCGATCCTGCAACGACAGGTTTTCGACTTGTGTTTCCTCGACCTGCGGCTGGGGGAGGACAACGGCCTGGACGTCCTGGCCTTCATGCGGGTGCAGGCGCCGTGGATGCGCGTGGTGATCGTCACCGCACACTCGGCGGTCGATACGGCAGTGGATGCGATGCAATCCGGTGCGGCCGACTACCTGGTCAAACCCTGCAGTCCGGACCAGCTGCGCATGGCCGCGGCGAAGCAACTGGAGCTGCGACAGCTGACGGCGCGCCTGGAGGCCCTGGAAGGTGAAGTCCGCCGCGCGGGCGACGGCTTGTTTTCCCAGAGCCCGGCGATGATGGCCGTGCTGGAAACGGCACGACAGGTCGCGGCCACCGACGCCAACATTCTCATCCTCGGCGAATCCGGCACGGGCAAGGGCGAACTGGCCCGCGCCATCCATGGCTGGAGCAAGCGCGCGAAGAAGGCCGTCGTCACCATCAATTGCCCGTCCCTTTCCGCCGACCTGATGGAAAGTGAGCTGTTCGGACACAATCGCGGCGCCTTCACCGGCGCCAACGAAAGTACCCTGGGCCGAGTGAGCCAGGCCGATGGCGGCACCCTGTTCCTCGACGAGATCGGCGACTTCCCCCTGAGTCTCCAGCCCAAGCTGCTGCGTTTCATCCAGGACAAGGAGTACGAAAGGGTGGGTGATCCGGTGACGCGCCGGGCCGATGTGCGCATCCTCGCGGCCACCAACCTCGACCTGGACGAGATGGTTCGCGAAGGTCGCTTCCGCGAAGACCTGCTCTATCGCATCAACGTGATCGCCCTGAGCCTGCCGCCCCTGCGTGAGCGCCACGAGGACATCCTCGACCTCGCCGAGCGCTTCCTGGCACGCTTCGTCAGCGACTACGTGCGTCCTGCACGAGCCTTCAGCGATGAAGCGACGGCGGCGCTGCTCAGCTACCGCTGGCCGGGCAACGTGCGCGAACTGCGCAATGTAATCGAACGCGCCAGCATCATCTGCAACCAGGAGCGGATCGAGGTCAGCCACCTCGGACTGGGCGACACACCCACCGCCAACTCGCCCCGGGTAGGGGGGCCGCTGAGTCTGGAAGACCTGGAGCGCGCCCATATCGCCGGCGTTCTGGCCAGCAGCGAGACGCTCGACCAGGCCGCCCGCACGCTCGGTATCGATGCCTCGACCCTGTATCGCAAACGCAAGCTCTACGGCCTCTGAAGGGGCCGCCGCCATGCAATTGCGCACCCGGCTGTTCCTGAGCATTTCAGCGCTGATCACCGTTGCCCTGGTGGGCCTGCTGCTGGGCCTGGTGAGCGTGATGCAGATGGCGGGGTCCCAGGAGCGCCTGATCAACCAGTCATTCGCCACCATCGATATCAGCCTGCGGATGCGCCAGCACCTGGGCGACCAGATGGTCAACCTGATGGGCAAGGACCTGGACCTGCCCGCCTTGCAGGCCTCGCAGCAGAAGTTCCTCGCCGCACTGGAAGAGGGGCTGAACTCGGCGACCGATGAACAGACCCGCGAGCATTTCCAGCGGATCGCCGCGTCCTACAAGGTCTTCCTCGACGTCGTCCAGCAACCTGCCAGCCTTCGCTGGAGTCTGCTGGACGACAACGATTTCAGTCACTCGCTGGATATTCTGCGCACCAGCATGGTGGCGCTGCAGCGCCATTCGCTGACGACGGTGGGGGAAGCCGAAGGCGCGGCCCGCAGCCGGGCATTGCTGGTCGCAAGCCTGCTCGGGGTGCTGGGCCTGGCAGTGCTAGTGGTGGGTTTCATCACGGCCCAGAGCATGGCCCGCCGCTTCGCCGAACCGATCGACGCGCTGGCCAAGGCGGCCGACCAGGTGGGCAAGGGCGATTTCCGGGTCACCTTGCCCATGTCGCCGGTGAACGAGGTATCCACTCTGATCCGTCGCTTTGGCGTGATGGCCGACGCATTGCGCATGTTCAAGGAAACCAATGTGGATAACCTGCTGGCCGAGCAGCAGCGCCTGAACGCGGTCCTCAACAGCATCGACGACGGCTTGCTGATCCTCGATCGCATGGGGCGCATCCAGCACGCCAACCCCGTGGCACAGCGGCAGCTTTCGTGGGAAGAGTTCACCCCTGGCCAATCGCTCTCGCGGGCCCTGGGCCGGCCGGAGATGGACGAACTGGCCCAGCGCGTACTGCGTGGCGAAACCCTGGACGAAGCGCCGGCGGACCTGGAAATACACGCCGACGGCGAGCAACGCCTGCTGAGCTGGCGCCTGGTCCCGGTGGTTCTCGACCAAGAGCGCCTGCAGGGCGGCGTGATGGTGCTGCGGGATGTGACCGAGGAACGCGCCTTCGAGCGGGTGCGCAACGAATTCGTGTTGCGAGCCTCCCATGAGCTACGCACACCGGTCACCGGCATGCAGATGGCGTTCGGTCTGCTCAACGAGCGCCTGCACTTCAACCCCGATGGCCGCGAGGCGGATCTGCTGAAGACGGTGGACGAGGAAATGCAGCGGCTGGTGCGGCTGATCAACGATCTATTGGACTTTTCCCGCTACCAGAGCGGCGTGCAGGTGCTGGAGCGCGTGTCCTGCGACATTCAAGAGCTGCTGGCGGCGTTGCGCCAGCGCTTCGAGCCACAGGCCAGCGAACACGGTATCGAGATCGAACTGGACCTGCATCCGCCGCTGCCGCGGATGAATCTCGACCGCCTGCAGATCGAGCGTGTGCTGGACAACCTGGTGGGGAATGCGATCCGCCACAGCCCGAACGGGGGGCATATCCGCCTTCAGGCCCGACGCCACGGCGAACGTGTGCTGGTGAGCGTGGCCGATGATGGCGAGGGCGTGCCCTATAGCCAGCAATCACGAATCTTCGAGCCGTTCGTGCAGGTTGGCCATCGCATGGGCGGAGCCGGTCTCGGGCTGGCGTTGTGCAAGGAGATCGTGCAACTGCATGGCGGGCGCATCGGCCTCTATTCACGCCCCGGCCATGGTGCGCAGTTCTATATGACGTTGCCGGTGTAGGAGCTCGCTCGGAGCCTGCCTGCTTTCCTTGTAGGGGCGAATACATTCGCCAAGGGCGGCGCAGCTGCCCCGTGCAACATTCAGGGGGCAGACCTTCGGCCTGCTTGGCGAATGAATTCACCCCTACAGAAGAGAAGTCCGTGCAGCGGGTAGATTCGCGGCTCGCCCCTTAGTGCCGCATCCCATTGAGCACCAGCAGCAGGGCGGCGGTCTCGGCGTCGGGCTGCCCATCGAACAGGCGCTGGCGGTATTTCATCTGGAAGGCGGCGATGACATTGCGGGTTTCCTTGTCCAGCACCCCGGTCTGCGGCGTGCTGTAACCCTGGCGAATGAGTTGTTGCTGGAACCAGCCGATCGTGGGCAGGGCCGTGGCGAAGCGCGACTGTTCACGGGCCACCGCGCGGGCATCAGGCCAGGGCAGGAGGCCGGCGTCGGCCAGGCGCTTCCAGGGGAACAGTGGGCCCGGGTCGACCTTGCGCTGGGGCGCGATGTCGCTGTGGCCGATGATGCTGCCCAAGGGCAGGTTGTGGCGCTGCACGATGTCCTTCAACAGCAGGATGAGCGCATCGATCTGCTCGTCGCTGTAGGGCTGGTAGACGCGCCCGGCCGGCGCATCGCGGTAACCCTCGTTGACCAGTTCGATGCCGATGGTGCTGGCATTCAACCAGGTGCGTCCCTGCCATTCGCTGACACCCGCGTGCCAGGCGCGGCGATTCTCATCCACCAGTCGATAGACCTTCGCAGGTCGGTCGCCGATCAGGTAGTGACTGCTGACGCCGTCATGGGTCAGCAGGCGCAGGGAGTTCTCCATGTTGGTGGAGGTGTAGTGCAGTACCACGTACTGCACGCGGCTGCTCTGGCTTACGGAAGTGTGGCTGTCATCGATGCGCAGCCCGCCGGCGCAGCCACCGAACAGGAGCAGGGCGAGGCTCAGGAAAAAGGTTTTCATGGAGTCAGGTGAAGGATGCTTTGCAGGTTGTCGAGCAGCATGTCGACGCTGAGCATGATCAGCAGCATGCCGGTCAGGCGTTCCACGGCCATCAGGCCACGGTCACCGAGGAAGCGCTGCAGGAAGGCAGCCTGCAGCAGGATCAGGGCGGTGCAGGCCCAGGCCAGCAGCACGGCGACATAGAGTTCCCAGAGGGCGCCCTCGTGGGTGTTGCGCAAGGTCATCAGTACGGCGAGGGCCGACGGGCCGGCCACTGCCGGAGTCGCCAACGGCACCAGCATCGGCTCGCCGCCGGGCAGGTCGCCGAGCACCCCTTCGGGACGCGGGAAGATCAGGCGCAGCGCGATGATGAACAGGATGATGCCGCCGGCGATGGCGATGGACTCGCGGGAAAGGCCGAGGCCACTGAGAATCTTGTCACCGAAGGTGAGGAACAGCATCAGCAGGGCCAGCGCGAACAACAGTTCGCGAAGGGCCACCCGCAGACGGCGCTCGGGGGCCACGCCCTTGAGTGCGGCAATGAATATGGCGATGTTGCCGAAGGGGTCGGTGACCAGAAAGATCAGGACGGCAATGCCTAGGATTTCCATGGGGTGCTCCCCTCAACCAATGGGCAGAAGTGTAATGGGCGGTTGCGCTGGCGTCTGCGCGCAGTCCCCCGGGGCGGGCGGTGAAGCTGTTGCGAAATCTTCCCCGGACACAGGCCCCGGGAGAAAAAGGGCGCGGATTATAGCCGAAGGCCACTGCGGTTATCGGACATGGGGCCTACAGGCCGGGATGAACGGCGAGGTGGAAATGATGCCCGCAGGTAATGTTGTAAGGAAGGGAAATCCCCGCCGAGGAAGACCGCCATGCGCCGCGCGCTGCTCTGGTTCAAGCAGGATCTCAGGCTCGATGACCACCCGGCGCTCCAGGCCGCGCTGCAGGCAGACCGTCTGCTGCCCCTGTACGTCTTCGATCCTGCACTGCTCCGTCCCTCTCCCTTGGGTCCGCGCCGTCTGGGGGTGCATCGCGCGCGCTTTCTGCTGGAGAGCCTGGCGGCCCTGGATTCCGGCCTGCGCCAGCACGGCTCCCGGCTCCTGGTGGTACAGGGCCGAGCGGAACAGGTGATTCCCACCCTGGTGGACCACCTGGGCCTGGAAGAAGTACTCACCCTGGAGGAAATGGCGCCCTTCGAGCTCGATGAGATGCGCCACGTCCGCCATGCGCTGGGCGTGCCGTTCACTGTGCTGCCGGGGAACAATCTGCTGCGCGAGGAAGAGCTGCCGCGGCCACTGATCGAGCTGCCTTCGGTCTTCAACAAGTTCCGCGAACTGATGGATGAGCGCCTCTACGTCTTCCAGCCGCGCTCCATTCCGCACACGCTGCCGCCATTGCCCAGCGGCGCATCGAGCCTGATGGAGCCGTTGCCGACACTGTCCCGCCTGGGGCTGGGCGAGCCGTTGGGGACGCCGGCCACCGCATTCCCTTTCGCCGGCGGCGAGCCTGCCGCGCAAGCGCGGCTGCGCGACTATCTCTGGGAATCCCGGGGTGTGCACCAGTATCAGGAAAGCCGCAACGGCATGATCGGCAGCGAATACTCATCCAAGCTGTCGCCCTGGCTGGCCAATGGCAGCCTGTCGCCACGCCGTGTGGCCGCCGAACTGCATCGCCTGGAAGCGCAGCACGGTCGCAGTGAGTCGACCCAGCAGCTATGGATGGAACTCCTCTGGCGCGAATTCTTCCGCTGGACGCTGCTGCGCTTCGGCAGTGCCTTGTTCCGCGCGGACGGACTGAAAGCCACCGCCCGAGCGCCGAACAATCTCGACGAACGCTACCTGCGCTGGTGCAACGGCCGCACCGGCATGCCACTGGTGGACGCCAACATGCGCGAGCTGATGATGACCGGCTGGATGTCCAGCCGTGGCCGGCAGGTGGTGGCGGCCTACCTGGTCAACGATCTGGAGCAGGACTGGCGCTACGGTGCGGCCTGGTTCGAAGAGCACCTGCTGGATTACGACCCGGCGAGCAACTGGGGCAATTGGGCTTACCTCGCCGGCGTGGCCAGCGACCCGCGCCGCGCGCGGGCCTTCAATGCGCTGCGCCAGGCCCGGCAGTACGACCCGGATGCCGCCTACGTCAGTCTCTGGCTACCGGAATTGCGCGGCCTGCCCATCGAGCAGCGGCACACACCCTTCATGCTCAGCGAACCGCAGTTCGCCGGGCTGGATTACCCACGCCTGGAACATATTCCGGAAAACTGGAAGCCCTACATCTCGAGCGCCGCCTGACGAACTCAGCCGAGCTGCGGCAGGCCCTGCGGATCAGGCTCGCTGCGCCCAGTCGATGGCTTCGGCAACGACAGCTCGATGCGGTTGCGCCCCTGCTGCTTGGCGCGATAAAGCGCGTCGTCCGCGCGCTGGAAGGCGACGTCGCTTGGCTCACCGGACAGCAACGCTGTCAGGCCGGCCGAGAGGGTAATGGACACCGGTTCGCCCTTGAAGTGGAAGGGGCAGGCCTCGATGGCCACGCGCAAGCTTTCCATTAGCTGCTCGCCGCCATCCACAGCGGTACCAGGCAGCAGCAGGACGAACTCCTCGCCGCCAAAGCGGGCGATGAAGTCGGTCTTGCGCAGGCGCCGATGGAGTTCGCCGGCGATGATCTTCAGCACCTTGTCGCCGGCCAGGTGGCCGAAGCCATCATTGATGCGCTTGAAGTGGTCGATATCGATCACTGCCAGCAACAGGTCGCCACCGTAGCGCTGCTGCCGCGCCAGTTCGATTTCCAGGCGTTCGTTCCAGGCCGCGCGGTTGGGCAGCCCGGTGAGCGGGTCCTGCAGCGCCTTCTGGCGCTGTACCTCGAGGTTGTCCTGGAAGGTCTTGGCCTCTTCTTCCATGGCCGCCACCCGCGTCATCAGCACGTGCAGGCGCTCGCCGACCTCGTGCTCGCGGGCCGAACGCTGCTGCTGGTAGCGGTTCCTGGTGTCGAGCAGGCCGTCCAGGCGCTGCTCCAGGCTCTGCTTGAGGTGGGTGAGGTCCGTGGCGTCCTGCACGCTGGCCTGCAAGCCGCTGACCTGCTCGCGCAGTTGGTCGTCAAGGGCTCGGGCGCTGTCCAGTGACTCGGAGTAACCTTCGTGCGCCGCGCTCAGGTGCTCGAGGAACAGCCCCAGGCGCTGGTTGAGCTGTTTCAGGTAGCCGGCGAATTCGCGGTGGCCGCTGTCGGTCACCGCCAGCACGAGCACAGCCAGATCATCCAGAACCGGCACCAGTTCATACCAGTTCAGTCCACCTTCCAACCGTTGCCGCAGCGCCACCGCCTGCGGCTGGTGATGTTCCGGAAGATCCAGTTCGTCCAGCAGCGAACGCAGGCTATCGGCGACATGAGGGGCGATAGCGCTGTAGCCCGGCTCGGGCAGGCTGGGGAGGGCGTATTCGGGGTTGCCGTCACCGATGAGGATGGAAGCCGAGAGCGGCAAGCTGTCCAGACCACTGCTACGCACGGGGACGGCGACGGCTTGCACGGATTCGACGGTCGCAATGACCGCCGGGGTAAGCACGGGATCGATGGAGGTTGTCGGCATCCGCGCTTCGACCTCGGGCACGCTTTCAGCATCCACGAGCGGCGCCGGCATTGGCGCCTGACGCTGTTCCACTTCGGGCGTCGCGGCCTCTGTCCCGGCAACCGGCGCATCCTCGCGGTTGCTGCCGAAAAGCCGCTGCAGCAGACCGGGCTTGGCGACCGACGCGTCTTCATGGGACAGCGCTTCCAGCGCCTGGCCCTGAAGCATCCCGAGTTCGGCAAGCAAGGCCGGCAGCTCGCGGGACTGGCGCGCGCGCTCATCGATGCGTCTGGCGAACCGTTTGATCCCCTTGCGCACCTCCCGCGGCAGATCGAGTGCGAGCAGGCGACCGGCGATCGCGGTGAGGGCGTTGACGTTCTGTTCCACGCGTTGCTGGCGACGGTGCTCGGAGTCCAATACCGCCTTTTCCAGACGCGGGATCAGCGCCGAAAGACCGGCGTCCATCTGCTCGCTACGGATGATTTCCCGCAGCTCCTGCATGCACTGGTCAACCGCCTTGTCGGAGCCCTCGGCGGCCAGGGAGCTGCGCACCAGACCACGGCGCAGCAGGTCGAGGCGGGCATCCCAACGCTTCTCGAGCTTCTCCTGCTGTTCAAGGCTTTCCAGGTATTTGGCTTTCCAACGCTGGGCGTCGTCGCTCATGCAGGGATCCCGCGCTAGTTGTCGCTGAGGGCCAGGGGCAGATCGGCCCGCAGTTCAGCGGGCAGGCGAATGTCCACCGCCACGGGCAGGTGGTCGGATATCGGCTGGCTGAGCACCGCCACGCGCTCGAGGGTCAGGCTGGAGCTGAGCAGGATATGGTCCAGGCAGCGTTGCGGACGCCAACTGGGGAATGTCGCCTCGACCTGGGGCGCCAGCAGACCGAGGTCGCGCAGGGGCGAATTCTGCAGCAGGTCGTTGGCATGGGTGTTCATGTCGCCCATCAGCACCAGGTGGCGAAAGCCGCTGACACGCTCGCGAATGTAGGCCAGCTGGCGAGTTCGGGTACGGGCCCCGAGAGAGAGATGCATCATCACCACGGCGAGCGCATTGCTGCCCGAACCGAAGCGCAACAGGATCGCGCCGCGGCCGGGAGGGCCGGGCAGGGGATGGTCTTCCAGAAGACTGGGCTGCAAACGGCTGAGCAGGCCGTTGCTGTGCTGGGCGATGCGCCCGAGGTTGCGGTTGAGTTGCTGATACCAGTAAGGGAAGGCGCCGAGCTGGGCGAGGTGTTCGACCTGATTGATGTAGCCGGAACGGAGGCTGCCGCCGTCGACCTCCTGCAGGGCGACCAGATCGTAGTCGCCCAACAGGTCGCCAATGCGCTGGAGGTTTCCGGCGCGGCCCGTGTGCGGCAGCAGATGCTGCCAGCCACGGGTCAGGTAATGGCGGTAACGCTCGGTGCTGATGCCGACCTGGATGTTGAAGCTGAGCAGGCGCAGGCGACCGTCAGCGGTCAACCCGCCCCTTTCGCAGTGAGGGTTGACCCGTGCATCGCAGGGGCCTGCCTCCCGCTCACCCACCCAGCGTCGCAGCATCGGGCGAATGCGCCGCTTACTTCGCGGCGCGCTCCTTCTCGATCAGATGTTCGGCGACCTTGAGGGTCTGCTCCGGGCCACCCGAGGAGCTGATGTCGAAGCGGTATTTGCCGTTGACCACCAGGGTCGGTACGCCAGTGATCTGGTAGGCCATGGCCAGCTTCTTGGCTTTTTCCATCTGGCCTTTCACGGCGAAGGAGTTGTAGGCCTTGAGGAAGGCATCTTTGTCCACGCCCTGGCCGGCGAGGAATTCAGCCATTTCTTCCGGGGTAGCGAGTTTCTTGCCTTCCTTGTGGATGGCATCGAACACGGCCTTGTGGACCGAATGCTCGACTTTCATGCTTTCGAGAGTGATGAACAGCTGGCCGTGGACATTCCACAGGCCGCCGAACATGGCGGGAATGCGCACGAAGTTGACATCTTCCGGCAGTTTTTCGGCCCAGGGATTGAGGGTCGGCTCGAACTGGTAGCAGTGCGGGCAGCCGTACCAGAACAGCTCCACCACTTCGATCTTGCCGGGGACCGCCACCGGAACCGGGCTGTTCAGTTCGACATACTGCTTGCCAGCCTCGATGTCGTCAGCCTGGACGGCGCTCATGCCCAGCAGGCTTGCGCCAGCAAGAACGGCGGAAAGAATCAGGTTACGCATGCTTCACTCCTTGAGGGGTAATAGAGCCGCGAAGGCCATGTTTCGACCTGCGGCGACACAGCGGGTTCCGGCCATTGTAGCGGCCCGAAGAACGAAAAAGGGTGGCCTAAGCCACCCTCTTTCAGATTCCAGACAACGGGTCTCAGTGCAGACCCTGGATGTAGCTGGATACCGCTTCGATGTCCTTGTTGCTCAGCTTGGCGGCGATGCCGCGCATGATCATGCTGTCACCATCGTTGGTGCGGTTGCCTTCGCGGAAGTCGGTCAGCTGCTTGGCCACGTACTGGGCGTGCTGGCCACCCAGGTGCGGGAAGCCGGCAGCCGCGTTGCCGGAGCCGTCGGGCGCGTGGCAGCCGGTGCAGGCAGGCATGCCCTGATCCAGCTTGCCGCCGCGGAAGAGCGCTTCACCACGGGCGACGACTTTAGGATCGGCTGCGCCGACGCTGCCCTTCTGGCTGGAGAAGTAAGCGGCGATGTCAGCCAGGTCCTGATCGCTGAGGTTGTTCAGCAGGCCGGTCATTTCCAGCACGGTACGGTTACCGGCCTTGATGTCCTTCAGCTGCTTGAGCAGGTAGCGCTCGCCCTGGCCAGCCAGTTTCGGGAAGTTCGGGGCGGCGCTGTTGCCGTCCGGGCCATGGCAGGCACCACATACTGCGGCCTTGGCCTGACCAGCCTTGGCGTCGCCAGCGGCGTGGGCCATGCCGGTGATGCCAAGGGTCAACAGCAGACTCACGATTACTTTGTTCATCAGCTAATCCAACTACGGCTAAAGGGTAAAGGTGTTATGCGCCGGGCTACTTTATTGGCTCATCCATTGGATGACGGCCTTGTAGTCCTCGGCACTGCAATCCATGCACAGGCCTTTCGGCGGCATGGCGTTCAAACCATTGGTGACGCTCTGTACCAGAGTGTCCATGCCCTTGGCCAGGCGCGGTTCCCAGGCAGCCTTGTCGCCCTTCTTCGGCGCCATCGGCAGCTGACCGGTATGACAGGCGCCACAGGCCCGGTTGAAAACCGCTTCCGGATCCTGGGCCGCTTGCGCGACGAAGGACAGCGCCGCAAGGCTAGCAGCGAGCAGTACTTTCTTCATGATCAACCTCATCGGGGGGGCTTCGCCGCGCATTCTGTCGTGCGTCGGTCATGCCGTGGACACTCTAGACCCTGGGGATAAAGCGCACACTAAATCTGCGGCATTATATACTGGCGATGCATAAACGGAAACGAAACCGCCCTATGCGACACCGCGTCGCACCCCTGGATTCCCAATGTCATCGAAGAACCCGATTCTCGGCCTGTGCCAACAAGCCCGCTTCCTCATCAGTGCCGCCAAGGTCGACCAATGCCCGCCGGATAGCGGCCTGGAAGTGGCTTTTGCCGGGCGTTCCAACGCCGGCAAGTCCAGCGCGCTGAACACCCTGACCCACGCCAGCCTGGCGCGCACCTCGAAAACCCCGGGTCGCACCCAACTGCTGAACTTCTTCTCGCTGGATGAAGAACGTCGCCTGGTGGACCTGCCCGGCTACGGCTACGCCAAGGTGCCGATCCCTCTCAAGCAACATTGGCAGCATCACCTGGAGGCCTACCTCAGCAGCCGGGAAAGTCTCGCCGGGCTGATCCTGATGATGGACATCCGCCACCCGCTGACCGACTTCGACCGCCTCATGCTGGATTGGTCGAGCGCGGGCAACATGCCCCTGCACATCCTGCTGACCAAGGCCGACAAACTGGCGTTCGGCGCAGCCAAGAACGCGCTGTTGAAGGTGCGCCAGGATATCCGCAAGGGTTGGGGCGAGGGTGTGAGCATCCAGCTGTTCTCCGCGCCCAAGCGCCAGGGCATCGAAGAAGCCCACGCCGTGCTGGCTCACTGGCTGCAGCTCGATCTGCCGGAAGACGACGCCGAAACCTGAATTGCAGGCAAAAAAAACCCCGGACTTCGTATGGGGAGGGGGAAGTTCGGGGTCTAAGTCTGAACCGCTAGGGCGGGGTTCAGATATCTGCCAACACTAAACACAGCAAAAGGAGCATCGAAAGGCTTCACCAGCCATTCATGTTTGTGACTGCCCGAATTCGCAGAAAGTTCAGGTTTCTTTCAAAAACAATTTGCTATCAAAAGAAGTTTTTCTATTCGAATGGGAAATAATCATCTGTTTCACATCTGATACAGATTCCCGCCCCGAAGGCGCACTCAGTGCGCCTCATCCCAGTTGTCACCTACCCCCACTTCCACCACCAGCGGCACGTCCAGCTCGGCGGCCCCGCTCATGAGCGGACGAATCTGATCGCTCACCTGCGCCACCAGGTCCTCGCGTACTTCCAGCACCAGTTCGTCGTGAACCTGCAGGATGACGCGAGCGTCCAGGCCGCTCGCCTGCAGCCAATCGTCCACGGCAACCATCGCGCGCTTCATGATGTCCGCTGCGGTGCCCTGCATCGGCGCGTTGATCGCAGTGCGCTCGGCGCCCTTGCGCATGGCCTGGTTCTTGGAATGGATTTCCGGCAAATACAGGCGACGGCCGAACAGCGTTTCGACGAACCCCTGCTGCGCGGCCTGTTCGCGCGTGCGTTCCATATAGGCCAACACACCGGGGTAACGGGCGAAGTAGCGGTCGATGTAGGCCTGGGCCTCCTTGCGCTCGACGCCGATCTGCTTGGCCAGGCCAAAGGCGCTCATGCCGTAGATCAGGCCGAAGTTGATCGCCTTGGCGCTGCGTCGCTGGTTGTTGCTGACGTCTTCCAGCGCGACGCCGAACACCTCGGACGCCGTGGCACGGTGCACGTCGCGGTCATGCCGGAAGGCGTCGAGCAGGCCTTCGTCCTTGGCCAGGTGGGCCATGATGCGCAGCTCGATCTGCGAGTAGTCCGCCGCCAGCAGCTTGTAGCCCTTGGGCGCGACGAAGGCCTGGCGGATGCGCCGTCCCTCGGCGGTGCGAATCGGGATGTTCTGCAGGTTCGGGTCGGTGGACGACAAGCGCCCGGTAGCCGCCACCGCCTGGTGGTAGGACGTATGGATACGGCCGGTACGCGGGTTGATCTGTTCCGGCAGCTTGTCGGTGTAGGTGCTCTTGAGCTTGCTCAGCGAGCGGTACTGCATGATCACCTTGGGCAGCTCGTAATCTTGCTCGGCGAGATCGGCCAGTACGTTCTCGGCGGTGGAAGGCTGGCCAGTCGCCGTCTTGGCCAGCACCGGCAGGCCGAGTTTTTCATAAAGGATGGCGCCGAGCTGCTTGGGCGAACCCAGGTTGAATTCCTGTCCGGCCAGTTCATAGGCCTGGCGCTCCAGCGCCACCATCTTCTCGCCCAGCTCCAGGCTCTGCTGGCCCAGCAATTTGCCATCGACGTAAGCGCCATTGCGCTCGATGCGCGCCAGCACCGGCACCAGCGGCATCTCGATTTCCCTCAGCACCCTGGCCAGGGACGGAATGGCTTCAAGCTTCTGCCAGAGGGTCTGGTGCAGGCGCAGGGTGACATCCGCGTCCTCGGCCGAATAGGGGCCCGCCTGTTCGATGGCGATCTGGTCGAAGGTAAGCTGCTTCGCGCCCTTGCCGGCGATGTCCTCGAAACGGATGGTGCTATGGCCCAGGTACTTGAGGGCCAGGCTGTCCATGTCGTGGCGGGTCGCGGTGGAGTCCAGCACGTAGGACTCGAGCATGGTGTCGAAGGCGATGCCCTGCATGGCGATGGGGGTGGAGGCATTGGCCAGGACGTTCATGTCGTACTTGGCGTGCTGGCCGACCTTCGCTTTGGCCGGGTCTTCCAGCAGCGGCTTGAGGGCCTTGAGCACGTCATCACGATCGAGCTGCGCGGGCACACCCATATAGCTGTGGGCGAGCGGCACGTATGCCGCCTCTCCGGGCTCGACCGAGAAGGAAACGCCAACGACCTGCGCCTGCTGCGCGTCGAGGCTGGTGGTTTCGGTGTCGAAGGCGAACAACGGCGCGGCGCCAAGCTTCTTCATCCAGGCCTCGAACTGAGCCTGTTCCAGGACGATCTCATAGCGTTTCTCGGCCGCAACAGCCGGTGCTTCTTCCAGCGCAAGCTGCTCGCCGCCGGACTTGGCCGCCTGGCGCTGAAGATCATCCAGCCAGGTCTTGAACTCCAGGGTGCGATACAGCTCCGAGAGAGCCTCACGATCCGGCTCGCCAGGATGCAGGGCGTCGATTTCGACGTTCAGTTCGACGTCGCATTTGATGGTGGCGAGCTTGTAGGACAGGTAGGCCATGTCCTTGTGTTCTTCGAGCTTCGCCGGCAGGCCCTTGGCGCCGCGGATCGGCAGCTCAGAAATTTTTTCCAGGCTGGCGTAGAGCACATCGAGGCCGCCACCGACGCCGGTGAGCAGGCCGAGGGCGGTTTTCTCGCCGACGCCGGGCACGCCCGGAATGTTGTCGACCTTGTCCCCCATCAGCGCCAGGTAGTCGATGATGAGTTCAGGACCGACACCGAATTTCTCCTTCACGCCATCCACGTCCAGCGTGCTACCGGTCATGGTATTGACCAGCGTAATGTGCCCGTCGACCAACTGCGCCATGTCCTTGTCGCCCGTGGAGATCACCACCGGGCGGCCACCCGCGGCGCTCTGCCTGGCCAGCGTGCCGATCACGTCGTCGGCTTCCACGCCTTCCACGCAGAGCAGCGGCAGGCCAAGGGCGCGCACGCTGGCATGCAGCGGCTCTACCTGCACCCGCAATTCGTCCGGCATCGAGGGGCGATTGGCCTTGTACTCGGCGAACATCTCGTCGCGGAACGTACCGCCCTTGGCGTCGAATACCACCGCGAAGGGGCTGTCCGGATACTGCCGACGCAGGCTCTTGAGCATGTTCAGCACGCCTTTGACCGCGCCCGTGGGCAGGCCGGCCGAGGTGGTCAGCGGCGGCAGGGCATGGAAGGCGCGATACAGGTAGGAGGATCCGTCCACCAGGACGAGAGGGGCTTGGCTCATGCGTGAATTCAACCTTTATTCACCGGACCCGAAGTAGAATGGACCGATCATTGACGAGAAGGGACAAGGTTACCATGCGCGCACTGAACCGCCTTTTGCTGGCCAGCCTGCTGGCCATCGCTCCGGTCGCCACGTTCGCCGCTGATGAGCCGTCCGCCGAGCCGGACGTCACCATCCGCCAGGAAGGCGACAAGACCATCCAGGAGTACCGCGTCAACGGTTTCCTGTACGCCATCAAGGTGACGCCGAAGAATGGCAAGCCGTACTTCCTGGTCCGCGCCGATGGCGAAAGCAACTATGTCCGCTCGGACAACCCCGACATGCTCATCCCCGCGTGGGAAATCTTCAGCTGGTAGCGCCGCACGCAACCCCGTAACAAGGTAGTCCAATGTCCGTATTCACTCCGCTCGAACGTCCGGAACTGGAAGCTTTCCTCGCCCCTTACGGGCTGGGCCGGCTGAAGGATTTTCAAGGCATTGCCGAAGGCTCCGAGAACAGCAACTTCTTCGTCAGCCTGGAAAGGGGTGAATTCGTACTGACCCTGGTGGAGCGTGGCCCCAGCCACGACCTGCCGTTCTTCATCGAGTTGCTCGATGTGCTCCACGAAGCCGACCTGCCGGTCCCGTTCGCCCTCCGCACCGAGGCGGGAGAAGCCCTGCGCGAGCTCGCGGGCAAGCCGGCATTGCTGCAACCGCGCCTGCCGGGCAAGCATGTGCACCTGCCCAACGCCCACCATTGCGCGGAAGTCGGCGCATTGCTGGCGCGCCTGCACCTGGCAACGCGCGAGCGCGTGCTGGAGCGCAAGAGCGATCGCGGCCTGGACTGGATGCTCAATGAAGGTCCGACGCTGGCCTTGCAGCTGGACGAAACGGCCCTGCCGCTGCTGCGGGATGCGCTGAAGGAAATCGGCGAAGTGAAACAGCGCTTCCTCGCCCTGCCCCGAGCCAACCTGCACGCCGATCTGTTCAAGGACAACGCGCTGTTCGACGGTACTCATCTGTCCGGGGTGATCGACTTCTACAACGCCTGCTCCGGGCCGATGCTCTACGACCTGGCCATCTGCCTGAACGATTGGTGCTCCGATGCCGAGGGCCATCTCGACAAATCGCTCGCCCGCGCGCTGTTGGCGGCCTATGCGGCCCTACGCCCCTTCACCGCCGCCGAGGCCGAACTCTGGCCGACCGCGCTGCGTATCGCGTGCGTACGCTTCTGGCTCTCGCGACTGATCGCCGCCAATGCCTTCGCCGGACAGGACGTGCTGATCCACGATCCCAATGTGTTCCAGCTGCGGCTGGCGCAGCGGCAGAAGGTGGATTTGCCGCTGCCGTTTGCGCTCTGAGAAGGGCGTGAGTTCTTCGCTTTTCCTGTGGGGGCGAATTCATTCGCCAAGGGCAGCGCAGCTGCCCACTAACCTCCATGGGCAGACCTTCGGCCTGCTTGGCGAATGAATTCGCCCCCACAAGGTTTCCGGCTCACCCACACTTGGAATGCCCACAGTTAAGGCAGGTCGCGCAGCCATCCATCTGCACCACCGCCTGGGTGTTGCATTTGCCACACAGCTGGGCACCGGCGGGGAAACCCTCGCCGGGCTCGGCCGTGGACGTGCCCAGGCTAGCTTCGTAGGCAGCGCGTTTCTCGGCGAGATAGAGCTTGTGTTCCTCGTCCAGCTTCTGGCCTTCCATCAGGCCGATGGCCACCAGATGACGCTCCAGCACGGCGCCGATCTCGGCCACCAGTGAGGGCATGTAGACGCCGCCGCGCTTGAGATAACCGCCGCGCGGATCGAACACCGCCTTCAGCTCTTCCACCAGGAAGGTGCAATCGCCCCCCTTGCGAAACACCGCCGACATGATGCGGGTGAGGGCGACGATCCACTGGAAGTGCTCCATGCCCTTGGAGTTGATGAAGATCTCGAAGGGCCGACGCTGCTCGAAGGCGGTGCCCGGGTTGAGCACGATGTCGTTGATGGTCACATAGAGCGCGTGCTCGAACAGGGGCGACTTGATCTTGTACGTCGCGCCGACCAGGGTCTCCGGACGCTGCAGCGTCTCGTCCATCTGCACCACGGCGGCCGCTTCCTCGGCGGCCTTGCGGGCCTTCTCCTGGTCCAGGTCGACCAGGCTGAAACCCTTGATCTTCTTCTCGATCTTGATGGTCATGACGGTCTCCAGGCGTTCAGTACCTGCCGTAATAGCCTTCCTTCAGCGCGTCGAAGAGGTTGGCGGCGGTGTGCACCTCGCCGTCGTATTCCACTTCCTCATTGCCACGCAGCTCCACTAGCGTGCCGTCCTCCAGCTCGAAGCGGTAGACGGTCCTTTCCAGGTCCGAGTCCTTCACCAGCACGCCCTGGAAGGCGGACGGATTGAAGCGGAAGGTCGTGCAGCCCTTGAGTCCCTGGCGCCAGGCGTGGAGGTAGATGTCCTTGAAATCGTCGAATCGAAAATCCGTGGGCACGTTGGCGGTCTTGGAGATGGATGAGTCGATCCACCGCTGCGCCGCCGCCTGCATATCCACATGCTCGGCCGGGGTGATGTCGTCGGCGCTGACGAAATAGTCCGGCAAGCGCTGCGCCGGATGATCGGCATCAGGCCGCGCCTGAGCGTTGACCAACGCCCGGTACGCCAGCAGCTCGTAGCTGCAGACGTCGATCTTCTCCTTGGTCTTGCGTCCGGGGCGGATCAGGTTGCGCGAATACTGGTGGGCATAACTCGGCTCGATGCCGTTCGAGGCATTGTTGGCCAGGCTCAGGCTGATGGTGCCGGTCGGCGCGATGGAGCTGTGATGGGTGAAGCGCGCGCCGACTTCGGCCAGCTCGACCACCAGCTCCGGCGCATACTCGGCGATGCGCTGCATGTAGCGGGAATAGCGGGCATGCAGGACGCGGCCGGGCACCCGATCACCGACCTTGTAGCCGTCGTCCACCATCTCCGGTCGTTTGCGCAGCATGGCGGCGGTCACTTCATAGTCCTCGGTCAGGATCGGTGCCGGACCTTTCTCCCGCGCCAGCTCCAGGGCAACCTGCCAGCCGGCGAGGGCCATTTCCCGTGCCACCTCTTCGGTGAATACGCAAGCCTCGGTACTGCCGTATCGCAGTCCCAGCAACGCAAGCGCCGAGCCGAGCCCCAGGAACCCCATACCGTGGCGGCGCTTGCCGAGGATTTCCTCGCGCTGGCGAGCAAGCGGCAGGCCGTTCACTTCCACCACGTTGTCGAGCATCCGGGTGAATACCCGCACCACCGCGCGAAAGCGCTCCCAGTCGAAATGCGCCTCGTCAGTGAATGGGTCTTCGACGAAGGCGGTGAGATTGATCGAGCCGAGCAGGCAGGAGCCATAAGGTGGAAGTGGCTGCTCTCCGCAAGGGTTTGTCGCGCGGATCGCCTCGCACCACCAGTTGTTGTTCAGCTCGTTGACCCGGTCGATGAGGATGAAGCCCGGCTCAGCGAAGTCGTAGGTGGAGAACATGATCATGTCCCACAGGTGCCGGGCCTGGACGCGACCGTAGACCTTGCAGGCCACCAGGCCGTCTTCGCGGACGATGTAACCGTCGTGCACCGGCCAGTCGCGCCAGATCACCTGGGTCGGATCGCCGAAGTCCAGCTCGTCTCGCTCCTTGGGGTGAACCGGGTAGAGCAGCGGCCATTCGGTGTCGTTCTCCACGGCGTGCATGAAGGCATCGCTGACCAGCAGGCTGAGATTGAACTGACGCAGGCGGCCGTCTTCGCGCTTGGCGCGGATGAACTCGCGTACATCCGGATGACAGACATCGAAGGTGCCCATCTGCGCCCCCCGGCGGCCGCCGGCGGAGCTCACGGTGAAGCACATTTTGTCGTAGATATCCATGAAGGACAGCGGCCCGCTGGTATGCGCGCCGGCCCCGGAGACGTAGGCGCCGCGTGGGCGCAGGGTGCTGAATTCGTAGCCGATGCCGCAGCCGGCCTTGAGCGTCAATCCGGCTTCATGGACCTTGCCGAGGATGTCGTCCATGGAATCCAGGATGGTGCCGGAGACGGTGCAATTGATGGTGGATGTGGCCGGCTTGAAGTCCTGGGCTCCGGCGTTGGAGATGATCCGGCCAGCGGGGATGGCGCCGTTGCGCAGGGCCCAGAGGAAGCGTTCATACCAGTGCTCGCGAGCCGCGGCATCGGCCTCTACCTCTGACAAGGCGCGCGCCACGCGTTGCCAGGTAGCGTCCGGGGTGAGGTCGAGGGGCGTACCGTCCTTGTGCTTGAGGCGGTACTTGCTATCCCAGATATCCTCCGACGCCGCCTGCAAGGCGATGCCATGATTGCCCTGGACCTGCTTGGGCGTTCCCGTCCTGGCCATCCGCTGCCCTCCTGCGATGAAGAGTCCAGACTAGTCTGACCACGAATGCCGGCCGCTGATTCATATCAAGCGGCCCGCGGCCCCTCTCTCACCTTAGCAGTCCGTGCGGAATGCCCGGTAGGGTGCGCCATGCGCATCGGGCGAAGCCCAGGCGTGCATAGCGGGTTGGTGCGCGCAGCGCACCCTACAGTTGGGATCAGAGCGCCTCCAGGCACCCCGCCAGGCCATCGCCCAGGTTCTGCAGCAGGGTTTCGTAGCCGTTCGCGGCCACCGGGGCATTCATGCCCAGGGCGTCCAGTTCGGCCAGGCGCACTTGCAGGCCAGCGGTCAGGGTGTCGGCCAGACGCGGGCGCACCGGCGGTTCGCTGAACACGCAACTCGGGCCGGCCTTCTGCAGGCGCTCGCGCATGGCGGCGACGTGGCGGGCGCCAGGCTGCACTTCGCTGGCGACGCTGAACACACCGGCGTGACGCAAGCCGTAGGCAGACTCGAAATAGTCGAAGGCTTCGTGGAAGACGAAGAATGGCTTGCCAGCAACCTTGGCCATGCGTGCTTTCAGGCGCGCGTCGAGCTGGTCGAGGCGGCCCTCGAAGGCCTTCAGATTGGCCTGGTAGCGCACGGCATTGGCCGGGTCGGCGGCGGCGAGGTCAGCGGCCATGCGTGCGGCGATCACCCGCGCGTTGGCCGGAAGCAGCCAGAGATGGGCGTCGATGGAGCCCGGGCGGTGGTCATGGTCGTGCTCGTGCTCGTCGTGCTCGTCTTCGTGCTCGTCTTCGTGCTCGTCGTGCAGCGCCTCGAAATGGCGCAAGGTCAGGCCCGGCTCGCCCTGCAACGCCACGCTGGGTTTGTCGCGACCCTGCAGCACGCGGGGCAGGAAGCCTTCCAGGTCGGGGCCCACCCAGTAGAACAGGTCCGCCTCGCGTACCCGGCGGACATCGGACGGGCGCAAGGCGTACTGATGTGGCGAAGCGCCCGGAGGCAGCAGCACGTCCGGCTGGCCCGCGCCGTCCTGCACCGCAGCAGCGATCAGTTGCAGCGGCTTGATGCTGGTCAGAAGGCGCACATCGGCCTGTGCCGACAGGGCGCAGGCGCTGAGGAACAGGGAGACGAATAGACGGAACACGGCACAGACTCGGCGGGAAAAGAGTTATAGAATAACGTCTCTTTAACCAGACGTCGCCACCGCCATGCTCAAGCCGATCAGCGCAAAAGCCCCCCTGGCCTGTCGCCCCCACGATCACTCCCATTGCGTGTCCAACGCCCTGGCCGAGGCCGATGCCATCTGCAGCCGCCACGGCCTGCGCCTGACCGCGCTGCGCAAGCGCGTGCTGGAACTGGTCTGGCAGAGCCACAAGCCGCTGGGCGCCTACGACATCCTCGGCGTGCTGACGGAAGAAGACGGTCGCCGCGCGGCGCCACCTACCGTCTACCGCGCCCTGGACTTCCTCCTGGAAAACGGCCTGGTGCACCGCATCGCCTCGCTCAACGCCTTCGTCGGTTGCAACCACCCGGGCGAGTCCCACCAGGGTCAGTTCCTCATCTGCCGCAATTGCCAGACGGCCATCGAACTGGAGCAGTCGAGCATCAGCCAGGCCATCGTCGACAGCGCCAAATCGGTCGGCTTCGTCGTCGAAGGCCAGACCGTCGAAGTCGTCGGCCTCTGTGCCAGCTGCCAGGTGGCTGCATGAGCGACGTCTTGATCCGCCTCGACAAGATCGGCGTCGACTTCGCGGGCCAGCCCGTGTTGCAGGACGTGCACCTCGCGGTGAAGGCGGGGGAAATCGTCACCCTGATCGGCCCCAACGGCGCCGGCAAGACTACCCTGGTGCGCACCGTGCTCGGCCTGCTCAAGCCGGACAAGGGCGAGGTCTGGCGCAAGCCGCGCCTGCATATCGGTTACATGCCGCAGAAGCTCCAGGTGGACGCGACCCTGCCGCTCACCGTGCTGCGTTTCCTGCGCCTGGTGCCGGGTGTCGATCGCAAGGCCGCACTCGCTGCGCTGGATGAAGTCGGCGCCGCCCAGGTCATCGACAGCCCGCTGCAGAACATTTCCGGCGGCGAGTTGCAGCGTGTGCTGCTGGCCCGCGCCCTACTGCGCGAGCCCGAACTGCTGGTGCTGGACGAGCCGGTGCAGGGCGTCGATGTCGCCGGCCAGGCCGAGCTCTACCGCCTGATCAGTCGCCTGCGCGACCGCCATGGCTGCGGCGTGCTGATGGTCTCTCACGACCTTCACCTGGTGATGAGCGCCACCGACCAGGTGGTCTGCCTGAACCGCCACGTCTGCTGCTCCGGCCATCCGGAGCAGGTCAGCGGCGACCCCGCGTTCGTCGAGCTGTTCGGCCAGGACGCCAAGAGCCTCGCGGTCTATCACCACCACCACGACCATGCCCATGACTTGCATGGCGAAGTGGTGAAGCAACCATTCCCCAGCGGCACCCGTTTCACTCCCGTCCACCAGCACGGCCCCGACTGCAACCATGGCTGACTTCCTGCTCAACGCGCTGCTCGCCGGCCTCGCGCTCGCCCTGGTGGCGGGTCCACTCGGGTCCTTCGTGGTCTGGCGGCGCATGGCCTACTTTGGCGACACCCTGTCCCACGCTGCCCTGCTCGGCGTGGCCCTCGGTCTGATGATGGACGTCAGCCCCACGCTGGCAGTGACCGTCGGCTGCGTGCTGCTCGCCGTGCTGCTGGTGACCTTGCAACAGCGTCAGCCGCTGGCCTCGGACACACTGTTGGGCATCCTCGCCCACAGCACGCTGTCCCTGGGATTGGTGGTACTGAGCTTCATGAGCGAGGTGCGCATCGACTTGATGGCCTACCTCTTCGGTGACCTGCTGGCCGTGAGCCGCACGGACCTCGCCTGGATTCTCGGCGGCAGTGCCCTGGTGCTGCTGGTGCTGATCCCGATGTGGCGACCGCTGTTGGCGATCACCGTGCACGAGGAGCTGGCCCGGGTAGAGGGCCTCCCGGTCGCGGCCATCCGCCTCGCCCTGATGCTGCTGATCGCCATCGTCATCGCCGTCGCCATGAAGATCGTCGGCGTGCTGCTGATCACTTCGCTGCTGATCATTCCGGCCGCTGCCGCCCAGCGCCACGCGCGCAGTCCCGAGCAGATGGCCCTGGGCGCCAGCCTGCTGGGGCTGGTGGCGGTCTGTGCAGGCCTGGCGTTGTCCTGGTTCAAAGACACCCCCGCCGGCCCGTCCATCGTGGTCTCCGCCGCCAGCCTGTTCCTCTTCAGCTTTGCCCTGCCGCGACGCGCCTGAGGTCGGCAAGCACCAGGGAGGCGGCCTTCTCCGCAATCATCAAGGTCGGTGAGCAGGTGTTGCCGGAGACGATTTCCGGCATCACCGAGGCGTCGGCAATGCGCAACCCCGGAATGCCGTGCACCTTCAGCTCGGCGTCCACCACAGCTTCCCGATCCTGCCCCATGCGGCAGGTGCCCACCGGGTGGAAGATGGTGGTGCCGATATGGCCCGCCGCCTCATGCAACTCCGCTTCGCTCTGCAGCGCCGGGCCCGGCAGGTATTCCTCCGGCCGATAGCGCGCCAACGCGGGCGCGGCGGCGATGCGGCGGGTCAGGCGAATGGCATCGGCGGCGACCCGCAGGTCCTCGGCATCACTCAGGTAGTTTGGCTGGATCAGGGGCGGCGCCCGGTGATCAACGGAACGGATATCCACCCGTCCGCGACTCTGCGGGCGCAGGTTGCACACCGAAGCGGTGAACGCCGGGAAGGGATGCAGCGGTTCGCCGAAGCGCTCCAGCGACAGCGGCTGCACGTGATATTCAAGGTTCGCCCTGGCCTGCTCGGGACCTGAACGCACGAAGGCGCCCAGCTGGCTCGGCGCCATGGCCAGCGGACCGCTGCGCGTGGCGAGATAACGCAGTCCCATGCCCAGCTTGCCGCGCAGGCTGCCAGCGAGGTGGTTGAGGGTCGGCACCCCGGACACCTTGAAGATCAGGCGCAATTGCAGGTGGTCCTGAAGGTTGCCGCCGACCCCGGCCAATTCGTGGCGCACGCCGATGCCCAGGCGCTCCAGCAAGGATCGCGGACCTATCCCCGAGCGCTGCAACAACATGGCTGATCCCACGGCGCCGGCACTGAGGATCACTTCGCGACGTGCGCGGAACTCCTGCTGCAGGCCTTCCCAGCGTCCGGCCACCCCCACCGCACGCCCCTGTTCCAACAGTAGACGCTCCACTTCCACACCCGTGCGGACAGTGAGGTTCGGCCGGTGCAGCACAGGGCGCAGGAAACCCTTGGAGGCATTCCAGCGCACGCCATTGCGCTGGTTCACCTGGAAATAGCCGCAGCCTTCGTTGTCGCCGGTGTTGAAGTCGTCCACCGATGCGATCCCGCATTCGCCAGCGGCCAGCCGGAAGGCGTCGAGGATCTCCCAGGACAGGCGCTGGCGTTCGACCCGCCACTCGCCGGCATCGTTGTGGAATTCGCTGGAACCGCCGAAATGGCTTTCGCTCCGCAAGAACAAGGGCAGCACGTCCTTCCAGCTCCAGCCCACATTGCCGAGCGCCTCCCAGCGATCGTAGTCGGCTGCCTGGCCGCGCATGTAGATCATCCCGTTGATCGAGGAGCTGCCGCCCAGCACGCGCCCGCGCGGGTAACCCAGGCTGCGGCCATGCAGGCCGGGCTCCGCCTCGGTGCGGTAACACCAATCGGTGCGCGGGTTACCGATGCAATAGAGGTAGCCAACCGGAATGTGGATCCACGGATAGCTGTCCCGCCCGCCCGCTTCCAGCAGCAGCACGCGCACGCCGGGGTCGCCGGAAAGCCGGTTGGCCAGCAGGCAACCGGCCGGGCCGGCACCGACGATGAGGTAGTCGAAATCCTGGAGGGCTGGGTACATGGCAATCCTCGCCGTTCTTGTCGTTGTGGCGGCCATATTGCAGCAGTGGCGGTTCCGACAGGAGCCGGGAAGGGGGTCTGCACGGCCGCTGAGATGCCTCTGGAAATGCCATCTTCGCGGCCGATTTGCCCCTACTTTTTGTCCTGAAGGGCGCTGCAGTGTAGAATCGCGCGTTTTTTGAGCAAGCAGAGACCTGCCGGAATGAAGCTGTTCGCTACTCGTTGCCTGCCTGTTGTCGCCTTTTCCCTGCTGCTGGCCGCCTGCCAGACCGCCCAGCAAGTGGCCGACGTGCCAACGGACGCGCTCGTGACCAGCTTCCAGCATCTCGACCGGGACCTCGCCGAAGGCAAGCTCACCGAAGCGGAGGCTCGCCTCGAAGCGCTCGAGACCCACGCAGCCGGCGACACCCGACTCGAGCAGTACCAGCGCCAGCTCGCCGAAGCCTGGTTGCAGCGCGGCCAGACCGCGTTGCAGGAAGGCGACCTGGACAACGCCGCCAAGGCGCTCAGCCATGCCCGCAGCCTGATGCCTCAGGCACCGGCCCTGACCACCGGCCTGAACGGCGCCATCGACAAGGCCCGTGAAGACGCCGAAGCCCGAGCCGAGCAGGCCCGCCGCGCCAACGAAGCCGCAGCCGCCAAGGAAAACGCCGCGCGCCTGGAACAGGCCCGTCAGCTGCGCGAAGCTGCCGAGCGCCAAGCGGCCGCCATTCAGACGAACGCCAAGCTGCCCAACGCCCCCGCGGCGGAAAAACCCGTCGTCCAGGCCACCAAACCGCTGCGTGCCCTGACGCCGCTGGTGGAAATGCCCCAACTCGACCGTGACGACAACGAGAATCTGCGCCGCCTGCTGGATGGCGTGGCTGCCGATATCGTCGCCCACGATTGCGCCGTGCAAATTCAGGTGCGCGAGGCCAAGGACTATCCCTGGGTCGCGGCCCTGCTGTCGGCGCGGGTGAAAAAGCTCGATCCCGGCTTCAAGGCGCAATATAGCCAGACCCTGAGGCCCGACCAGGTACCACGCCTGGTGCTCAGCCCCCGCCACTGAACACCCGCGATTGATGGCGACTAGACTGGACGCAGTCCGTCTGTCGCTTATTCCCCATTGCTATAGGCATAGGTCCACAAAGATTTTCTGTGCCTATGTGCCAGCAGGTAAACTTGCCGGTTTTTAGCCGATCCGGCTAACGATGAACCCACAAGGTTTCCGCAGTGATCGAATTCCATAACGTCCACAAGGCGTACCGCGTCGAAGGTCGCGAAATCCCGGCCCTGCAGCCGACCGACCTCGCCATCCAGAGCGGCGAAGTGTTCGGCCTGATCGGCCATTCGGGCGCCGGCAAGAGCACCCTGCTGCGTCTGATCAACCGCCTTGAAGAACCCACCGGCGGTCGCATCGTCATCGACGGCGAAGACATCACCGCCCTGGACAGCGAAGGCCTGCGACGTTTCCGCCAGCGCGTCGGGATGATCTTCCAGCACTTCAATCTGCTGGCGTCCAAGACCGTTGCTGAAAACGTCGGATTACCGCTGAAACTGGCCGGTGAGTTGTCCCGCGCAGAGATCGATCGCCGCGTTGCCGAACTGCTGGCCCGCGTCGGCCTCAGCGACCATGCCCGCAAATACCCGGCGCAACTCTCCGGCGGCCAGAAGCAGCGCGTCGGTATCGCTCGCGCCCTGGCCACCCAGCCGAAGATCCTGCTCTGCGACGAGGCCACCAGCGCCCTCGACCCGCAGACCACGGCGTCGGTGCTGCAACTGCTCGCCGAGATCAACCGCGAACTGAAGCTGACCATTGTTCTCATCACCCACGAGATGGATGTGATCCGCCGGGTCTGCGACCGCGTGGCGGTCATGGACGGCGGTGTGATAGTCGAGCAGGGCGCGGTGGCCGATGTGTTCCTGCACCCGCAGCACACCACCACCCAGCGCTTCGTGCTGGAGGACGAACAGGTGGACGAAGGCGAACAGCGTGACGACTTCGCCCACGTCAGCGGCCGCATCCTGCGCCTGACCTTCCGTGGCGAGGCGACCTACGCCCCGCTGCTGGGCACCGTCGCGCGCCAGACCGGCGTCGACTACAGCATCCTTGCCGGACGCATCGATCGCATCAAGGACACCCCCTACGGCCAGTTGACCCTGGCCCTGACCGGCGGCGACATTGATGCCGCGCTTGGCTGCTTCCGCGAAGCGGACGTGCACCTGGAGATCCTGCGCTGATGGAAGCCTTGCTTGCCAATATCGACTGGTACGAAATCTGGCTCGCCACCCTCGACACCTTCCTGATGCTGGGTGGCTCGCTGCTGTTCACCGTGCTGCTGGGCTTGCCGCTGGGCGTGCTGCTGTTCCTCACCGGCCCGCGCCAACTGTTCGAGCAGAAGACCGTCTACGGCCTGCTGTCGCTGCTGGTGAACGTGCTGCGCTCGCTGCCCTTCATCATCCTGCTGATCGTGATGATCCCCTTCACCGTATTCATCACCGGCACTTCCCTGGGTGTCGCCGGCGCCATACCGCCGCTGGTGGTCGGTGCCACGCCGTTCTTCGCGCGCCTGGTGGAAACCGCCCTGCGCGAGGTGGACCGCGGCATTCTCGAAGCCACCCAGGCCATGGGCGCAACGACCCGCCAGATCATCTGGAATGCCCTGCTGCCGGAAGCACGGCCGGGCATCTTCGCCGCCATCACTGTCACCGCCATCACCCTGGTGTCCTACACCGCCATGGCGGGCGTGGTGGGCGCGGGCGGCCTCGGCGACCTGGCCATCCGTTTCGGCTACCAGCGCTTCCAGACCGACGTGATGGTGGTCACCGTGGTCCTGCTGCTGGTGCTCGTACAGATCCTGCAAACCGTCGGCGACAAGCTGGTGGTGCACTTCTCCCGTAAATGACCTTGCGCCGGCCAGACGCGCCGGCCCGATGACTTCCCACAAGGAGCCGTTCATGAAGAAATTGCTGGTGGCCTTCGCTGCCCTCACTGCCCTCTCCGCCCAGGCCGACACCCTGAAAGTCGCCGCTACCCCGGTTCCTCACGCGGAGATCCTCGAATTCATCAAGCCGCAGCTGGCTAAAGAAGGCGTGGACCTGCAGGTGAAGGTCTTCACCGACTACGTCCAGCCCAACGTGCAGGTTGCCGAAGGCCGCCTGGATGCCAACTTCTTCCAGCACCAGCCTTATCTCGATGAGTTCAACAAGGCACGCCAGACCAAGGTGAAGCTGGTATCCGTGACTGGCGTGCATGTCGAGCCCTTCGGCGCGTACTCCAGCAAGGTGAAGTCCCTGGCCGAGCTGCCCGAAGGCGCCCAGGTGGTCATCCCCAACGACGCCACCAACGGCGGCCGCGCCCTGCTGCTGCTGGACAAGGCCGGCGTGATCAAACTGAAGGACAACACCAGCATCACCGCCACCCCGAAGGACATCGTCGAGAATCCGAAGGACATCAAGGTGCGTGAACTGGAAGCGGCCACACTGCCGCGCGTGCTGAATCAGGTCGACCTGGCGCTGATCAACACCAACTACGCCCTGGAAGCCAAGCTGAACCCCACCAAGGACGCCCTGGTGATCGAAGGCAGCGACTCGCCCTACGTGAACATCCTCGTAGCCCGCGAAGACAACAAGGCCAGCGCCGACATGCAGAAACTGGCCAAGGCCCTGAACAGCCCCGAAGTGAAGAAATTCATCGAGGAGAAGTACAAGGGCGCCGTGGTTCCGGCGTTCTGATCGCGTCCGGCTGAATGAAAAAGCCCGCTCAATGAGCGTAATGCTGTTCACATAAGCATTTGAGCTGTTGCCGGGACTCCCCGAAAATCCGATGCCAGACCTCTGGCATCGGATTTTTTATGCCCCTTCAACAGCAGTTGCTCGACCTGGGCGAGTTGTTCAACTTCTCCGACCTGAGCACCTTCACCCAGAACATCCCGATCGAATGGGTGGCGTCCGCGCTGGACCTTTCCGCGCAGGCCACCATCCGGCGGCGGCGCTTGCCCATCGACCAGGTGCTCTGGCTGGTGCTCGGTATGGCCTTGTTTCCCGACGAGCCGATCCATGAAGTGGCGCGGCGTCTGAACATCTGCGCCCAGGGGCTGGCCTCTAACGACCTGCTGGCCAAGAGCGGCATCACGGAAGCCCGCAAGCGGCGGGGCGCCGACCCGGTTGAATGGTTGTTCCGCAAAACCGGCGGCCAATGGGCAGCGAGCGCCAGACACCGTTTCCCATGCTGCGTCTCGTGGCGCTGATGAATGTACGTTCGCACCTGATTCTGGATGCCCAGTTGAGCCCCTACCGGCGCAGTGAAATGCGCTTGGCCGATGCATTCATGCAACAGATTCCCGACCACTCGGTGACGCTGTTCGATAAAGGCTTCTGGAGTGCCGATTTGCTCCTGAGCCTGGCCACGTCAGGGGAGAACCGGCATTGGTTGATCCCGGCCCGCACGGGCCTGGTCAGCGAGGAGGCGACGCGTTACGGCAAGGGGGATCGGTTATTGCGCATGAAGGTGTCGGCCCAGGCGCGAAAGCGCAACCCGGACCTGCCAACGCACTGGGACGTGCGCGAGGTCAGCTACGAAGTACAGGGCAAGGTCAAAACCGTGCTGACCTCCCTGCCGGCCGCTGCCTACAGCGCCAAAGCCATTGCCAAGCTGTATCAGGAGCGCTGGGAGATCGAACTGGGCTTCCGGGATATCAAGAGCTCCCTGCAACAGAACGCGGTGACCCTGCGCAGCAAAAAGATCGACCTGGTCTATCAGGAGGTGTGGGGATTGCTACTGGCCTACAACGTCATTCGCCGCGAGGCGAGTCAGGCCGCAGTGGCCTTTGGCCGAGCGCCAGCGGACATTCGCTTCAAACCGGTGGCCCACTACATTGCCGTACAACTGATTGTGATGGCGGCGGCCAACCCCATTTCCGCGACCGGGCGGCGCTTGTCGGAGTTGAGATCGGGAATTGGCGGGCTGTTTCTGGATCACCGCCCAAGGCCTTCAAGGCCCAGGGCGGTGAAGATTTCCAAGTCCCGCTACCCGGTGGACCGGAAGACTGCTCCGCTTAAGTGAACAGCATTACGCTCAATGAGCGGGCTTTTTTGTGCGCTGTAGGGGCGAATTCATTCGCCAAGGGCTGCGAAGCAGCCCCGTAGGTTGGTCCGAGCCTGCGAGGCCCAACGTTCTCGGCATCAGTTCCATGCGTTGGGCTTCGCTTCGCTCTGCACCAACCTACAAGAGCACTCAGCCTTTCGGTGCGACCAGTCCCGGCAGTTGCTCCTTCAGCTTCTGATTGTTCAGCGGCGAACGGATGAAGCCGCGCGCGTGGCTTTCACCGATTTCATTGGAAAGGCCAGCACAGCAAAAACGGAAAAAGCACTCTCCCGATTAAGAAGCCTCTGATAGTTCCCCCGAGCGCTGCCATGCCAGCCTTCCAAAGCCCCAGAGAAGGCCTCGTCGTATCGGGCACGCTGGAGCCCGACAACTTCCCAGGCATAGAAAGGAGATTGGCTAATGGATAGCTGTAGGAGGCCCATAAAGACGCGCTCCGCAACTTGGGCAAAACGAATTGCCGGAATCTTTATAGATAAGGGGATTTCCCCCAATAGGATTTCTATCGCAAGCGTCGCCTTCGCATTTGCAGGCACCGCCGCCCTCAACCTTGACCACGGAGTCATCGGATCAATCTGCTGCGCAGCCGGTATCCAATTGCGCCTGCTGTGCAATTTGCTTGATGGGATGGTAGCGGTGGAGGGTGGTAAAAAATCCCCCATCGGTAGCCTGTACAACGAATTCCCGGATCGAATTGCCGACACCCTACTGATAGTCGGACTGGGGTATGCCATCGGTTTCGTTGAACTCGGGTGGTTCGCTGCGTTGGGCGCGACGCTGACAGCCTATGTCAGGGTGTTTGGCGGTTCCCTCGCTCTCAGGCAGAACTTCCGCGGTCCCATGGCCAAGCAGCATCGAATGGCAGTAATGACAGCAGGGCTAATCGCGAATGCCATCGAATCCAGCGTTTACGGGACTCACCAAGCTTTGCTGATTTCGCTGGTTGTCATTGCCGGTGGGTCAGTTGTTACCTGCATCGCGAGGACCCTGGCGATCTCCAAGCAGTTGCAGGGGATGCCTCATGTGGATCAGTAACGCGTTTACATCTGTGCTTCGATTCCTCATTGGCGCGACGGCTAAATGGGAAAGCCCACCAGACCTCTCGCGTCAGCGAATCTATTTCGCCAATCACACCAGTCATATGGATACCCTCGCCATCGTTGCAGCGCTGCCGCCTGAAGCGAGGAAGAATGTGAAACCAGTCGCCGCTGCCGACTACTGGGGCAAAAACCGATTCCTATTGTTCCTGGCCCAGAAAGGGCTAAACGCCGTTCTTATCGAACGCAACCCAACACCTGGCCAAAACGGACTCGAACCAATTCTCGATGCAATTCGAACGGGCCATTCGATCATCATCTTTCCAGAAGGAACGCGATCAAACGACGCCCTTCCGGGCGCGTTCAAGTCGGGGCTGTATCGGCTGGGAGAATCCTTCCCTGACATCGACTTGGTACCGATCTATCTGAAAAACCTGCATCGCTCCATGCCCAAGGGTAAACATATCCCGCTGCCTATTACCTGCACGATTCGTATTGGCGATCCAATGCCCAGAATTGAAGGTGAAGACAAACAGGCGTTCTTGGAACGTGCACGGAATGAAATCGTGAGACTGTCGAAATGAATCTGGACGCGAAGTTCTTCTCTGCGATCGCTGGATTGCTCGCCATTGGCTCATTGGTCGGATGGCTCTTGGGTAAACGAGCAAAAACCGAAAGCGCAATTTCTACTATCGACAACCTGAAACAGCGAATAAATGCCTGGTGGGGGATGGTGATCATATTTTTCGTCTCCTACCAGCTGGGTAGTAATACGACGATTGTACTCTTCAGCTTCATTTCACTTTTCGCACTCAGAGAGTTCATTACCCTCACGCCTACAGCACGCGGCGACCACAACACTCTGTTTACGGCATTTTTTGTTCTGATTCCTCTGCAGTACATCCTGATCAGCACTCAGTGGTACTCCATGTTCACACTACTTATCCCGGTGTATGCCTTTCTGTTGCTACCAGCGATCACTGTAGCTAGTCAGGACATTGAAGGTTTTCTGGAAAGAGTGGCCAAAATTCAGTGGGGCATAATGATCTGCATTTATTGCATCAGTCACGCGCCAGCCCTGTTGCTTCTCGACTTGGCAGAATTCACAGACAAGAACGCACTTCTACTGTTCTACTTGATCTTCGTCGTACAGATGAGCGACGTGCTGCAGTATGTATTTGGGAAACTCTTCGGCAAACACAGCGTGGCGCCGAAGGTAAGTCCATCCAAGACAGTGGAGGGCTTAGTGGGTGGCGGACTCTCGGCGACGCTGATCGGCGGCTGTATGTTCTGGATGACGCCATTCAATTTCTGGCAGTCACTGCTAATGTCGTTCGCTATCGTGGGAATGGGTTTCCTGGGTGGCCTGGTCATGTCAGCGATCAAACGCAGCCTTTGCACCAAAGACTGGGGGACCATGATCAAAGGCCACGGCGGAATGCTGGATAGAATGGACTCGGTGTGCTTTGCGGCGCCTGTCTTCTTTCACCTTACTCGGTACTTCTTTTCCGCTTAGCGCAGCCCAGGCACACCTAAAACCTGAGCTCGCTGCGCACTGCCTATTCAGCTCTTCGGCGCCACTAGCCCCGGCAGTTGCTCCTTGAGCTTCTGGTTGTTCAACGGCGAACGGATGAAGCCGCGCTGGGTGCCGTCGGGGCCGAGGACAACCAGGTTGCCGCTGTGGTCGACGGTGTAGTTTTCCTTGCTGGTGTCGGCCGGGATGAAGGGGATGCTCACGGCGTTGGCCAGTTTCTGCAAGGTCGGCAGGTCGCTGGTGATGCCGACGAAGCTCGGATCGAAATAGCCCAGGTACTGCTTGATCTGCTGCGGCGTGTCGCGGTTCGGGTCGACGCTGACGAAGACGAAACGCAGGTTGTTCTGTGCCTCCGGCGGCAGCAGGCCCTTGAGCTCTCGCATCTGCGCCAGGGTAGTGGGGCAGATGTCCGGGCAGAAGGTGTAGCCGAAGAACACCAGGCTCCATTTGTCCTTGAACTGGTCCACCGCGACCTTCGCACCGTTCTGGTCGACCATTTCCAGGGTCGGCAGGGTGCGACTTTGCGGCAGCAGCACGATGCCCGCGTCGAGCAGCTTGGTCGGGTCGGCCTGGGCCTGGCTGGTCAGGACCCGGTGCACGGTGAGGCCAAGCACCACCGCCACGATGGCGACGAGGACGAAGACGGTTTTCTGGATTCTGGTCATAGGTTCAGCATCAGGTAGTGGTCCACCAGCAGGGCGATGAACAGCAGGAAGAGGTAGGCGATAGAGTACTTGAAGGTCTTGATCGCAGCGTGCGGTTTGCTGTCACGGTACAGCACCCAGGCCCACTGCAGGAAGCGCGCCCCCAGGGCCACTGCGCACGCCAGGTAAAGCACACCACTCATGTGAATGACATAGGGCAGCAGGCTGACCGCGAACATCACCAGGGTGTAGAGCAGGATGTGCACCTTGGTGTAATGCTCGCCGTGGGTCACCGGCAGCATGGGGATGTCGGCCTTGGCGTACTCCTCCTTGCGGTGGATGGCCAGCGCCCAGAAGTGCGGCGGGGTCCAGGCGAAGATGATCAGCACCAGCAGCAGCGGTTCGGCGGACATGTGCCCGGTGACGGCGACCCAGCCCAGTAGCGGCGGTGCGGCGCCGGCCAGGCCCCCGATGACGATGTTCTGCGGCGTGGCGCGCTTGAGGAAACCGGTGTAGAGGACCGCGTAACCCACCAGCGAGGCCAGGGTCAGCCAGGCGGTCAGCTCATTGGTGAAAGTCAGCAACAGCGCCTGACCCAGCACGGCCAGTATGAAAGCGAAGCTCAAGGCAGCCACCGGCGAGACGCGACCATTGACCACCGGGCGTTTCAGGGTGCGCGCCATGATCGAGTCGATGCGCCGGTCCACCACATGGTTGACCGCCGCCGCCGCACCGGCACAAAGGCCGATGCCGAGGTTGCCGAACAGCAGCACCGTCCAGGGCACACCGGCGCGGGTGGCGAGGAACATGCCCACCAGGGAGGTGATGAGCATCAGCACCACCACCTTGGGCTTGGTCAGTTCCAGGTAATCGCGCCAGCTGGCACGGGCCTGGCTGTGTCCTTGGCTGAGCAGAGTGGCCATGGCGTTTTCTCCTTGGTGATTCGGTTACTTGCCGTGCGGGGTCAATGCCGTAGGAGCGAGCTCTGCTCGCGAACCGCCGCCGCCGCCAATTTCGCGAGCAGAGCTCGCTCCTACAAAAAGAGCCGCGTTGCGCACCCGGTAATTGGTGGTGACCAGCACCAGCAGCAGCAGGGCGCCGCCACCGTTGTGGGCCACCGCCACTGGCAGCGGCAGGTGGAAAATCACGTTGCTGATGCCCAGCCCCACTTGCAGGCACAGGGCTGCCAGCAGCAGTCCGGCGAGACGCGGTAGACCGGCGCCGCGCAACTGCCAGGCGAGGACCAGCAGCACCAGGGTCACGGCCAGAGCGCCAAGGCGATGGGTCATATGGATGGCAGTGCGGGCGTCGCTGTCCAGTTGCCCGCCCAGGTAGTTCGGGCCGATGTGCTGGGTCAGGTGGAAGCCGTTGGCGAAGTCCATCGCTGGCCACCACTGCCCGTGGCAGGTGGGCAGGTCGACGCAGGCCACCGCCGCGTAGTTGGAGCTCACCCAGCCTCCCAGGGCGATCTGTCCGATCACCAGCGCCAGTCCCAGCGCCGCCAGGCGCCGTAGGCGCGCCGGCAGTTGGAGAGCCGGAAAGGCATTGGACAACCGCAGGTTGAGGAGCAGCAGCAGGGACAGCGTGGTGAAGCCACCCAACAAGTGCGCGGTGACGACCTGGGGCCAGAGTTGCAGGGTCACCGTCCACATGCCGAATGCGGCCTGGGCGATGACCACAGCCAGCAGCAGCAGGGGCAGTTTCAGGGGCTGACCGTCACGACCGCGCAGGCGCACGGCATGGATTGCCAGTCCGAGGATCACCAGGCCGAGGGACCCGGCGAAGTAGCGGTGAACCATCTCGTTCCAGCCTTTCTCGGCTTCCACCGGGGCATGGGGAAAGTTGGCTTCGGCGTGGGCCAGTTGGGCGTCTGACTGCGGCACGCTGATGAAGCCATAGCAACCGGGCCAATCCGGGCAACCGAGGCCAGCGTGGGTCAGGCGGGTGTAGGCGCCCAGCAATACGACCACCACTGCCAGCAGGGTGGCGAACAGTGCGAGGCGGTATCCGGGCCGATTCTTGTACTTGTCCACAGCAGCCGCTCCTCACCTTTCCGGAGAAAGGGGTCGTTCAACCGATATTGGAAAGCTTCAGCAGGTGACGCAGGTCGTTGAGGATCTTCTTGCCCTTGATGGTGCCGTCGTAGCGCAGCACCAGGTTGCCGTGGGGGTCGACGATCCACAGCTGGGCACCACCGAGATTGTCGGTGGCCTTGCTGTAGGTGGCCTGATCGAGGCCGTAGCGCTTCAGCCGGGGATATTCCTGCTTGAGCTTGTCCGCATAGTCCGCCGACACCTCGGTGACAGCGAGGGCGTGGGTGGCGCGAGAAGCGTCGCGGCCGAGACCGATGTGGATCTGCCGCGCGACGAATACCATCTGCTGGCAATCCTGCTGGCAGCCGGACGGCGCCGTGACCAGCAGCTGCCAGGTCGGCTCCGGCGTGGTGTCCTGTACCCCAAGCTCGACGAGGGTCTGGCCATTGCCGATGAGCGTGCCGTGATAACTGCGACCGTCCGGCACCCAGAAGCTGAACTTGTACATGGCCGTGGCCAATATCATCGGGCCGATCACCACCATCAGGATCAGCAGCAGCTGGATGCGTCCACGGCGCCGTGGCGGTGCGGTCTCAGGCATGGCGAGTGCTGGGTTCATTATTGTTCTCCCGTCCTTTGCGCAATCCGAAGTAGATGAACAGGCCAAGCAACGCGATCGCCAGGGCGAACCATTGCACGGCGTAGCCAAGGTGTTTTTCCGGGCCCATGGCGACCACGGGCCAATCGCTGCGATAGGCTGCCGGCCCTTCCTCCAGGCGCAGCTCAAGGGGTACGCCGTTGCGGCCCAGATGTTTCCAGAGCGCGGCGGCATCCACCTGGTTGACCAACTGAGGCCAGCCGCTCGCTTCCTGATGTTTGAGTTCGAATGCCGCGCCCGGCGGCACATAAGCCCAGGCGATAAATTCCTGGGCACCTTCCGGCGTACTGAAAGCAGGTGCGATCCGGCGATCCGGCCAGGGCAGCCAGCCACGGTTGACCAGCAGCCACTGGCCGCTTGCGCTGTCCTGGAAAGGTTGCAGCAGTTCGACGCCGGCCTTGCCGTCGCGGATTCGGCTGTCGAGCAGCAGGCTGTGGGTGGCGTCGAAATGGCCCTGCAGACGCACCCGCAAGTAGGCGGGGTCGGCACTGGCGAGAAGCGCATCGAGGGTGGTTGGCGCGGCGATGCGCCGGGCCTCGGCGGCGGCCAGCAGCTGGCGTTTTTCGTCTGCACGGGAAAGCTGCCAGAAGCCCAGGCCGATGAGCACCGGCAGTAGCGCAAGCACCACCAGGGTAGGCGCCAGGCCAGGCCGGAAGCCACTCATGGGCGTCGTCCGTGACGCTGAACAGGGCTGGCTATACTGCACAACATCCCCCTTCCCCCGGAGTCACGCATGCTCAAAGCTGCGATCGTCCTCATGTTGCTTGCCACGGTGGTCAGCCTGTTCAGCGGCCTTTTCTTCCTGGTCAAGGACGAAGGACGCAGCTCCCGCGTGGTCAATGCGCTAACGGTTCGTGTAATCCTGACCGCCATCACCCTGGCGCTCATTGCCTGGGGTTTCTACAGCGGTCAGTTCGTTTCTCAAGTCACCTGGTAAGCCGCAAGCCCCCGCTTGCGGCCGCCTTCCTCACAGCACGTAGACGAAGGTGAACAGGCCGATCCAGACCACGTCCACGAAGTGCCAGTACCAGGCCGCCGCCTCGAAGCCGAAGTGGTGCTCGGGGTCGAAGTGGCCGCGCAGGATGCGCACCAGCATCACCGTCAGGATCAGCGCCCCCATGGTCACGTGGGCCCCGTGGAAGCCGGTGAGCATGAAGAAGGTGGCGCCGTAGATGCCGGAGCCGAGGGTCAGCCCCAGTTCCTTGTAGGCATGGATGTACTCTTCGGCCTGGAAGCCCAGGAAGGTCACCCCCAACAGGATGGTCAGCGCCAGCCACAGCTTCAGCGGACCACGCTTGTTCTTGCGCAATGCGTGGTGCGCGAAGGTCACGGTAAAGCTCGAGGTCACCAGCAGCAGGGTGTTGATCAGCGGCAGGTGCCACGGGTCGATCACTGCCTTGGGCGGCGGGAACAGCTTGGAATCCGGGTTGTTCAGCAGTGGCCAGGTGTATTCGAAGTTCGGCCAGAGCATGTTGGCGACGCCCTTGGAGCCCTCACCGCCGAGCCAGGGGCCGGCCCACATGCGGATATAGAACAGGGCGCCGAAGAATGCGGCGAAGAACATGACCTCGGAGAAGATGAACCAGCTCATGCCCCAGCGGAAAGAACGGTCCATCTGCGGACTGTAGAGGCCGCCGCGACTTTCTCGGATCACATTGCCGAACCAGCCGAACATCATGTAGGCGACGATCAACCCACCGACGAAGAAAATGATCGGGCCGTTTGAATCCGGTCGCGCTGCCTTGAGGTCGTTGAACCAGGTGCCCAGGCCGTAGACCGTGGTCAGCAGGCCGATGGTGGCGATGATCGGCCACTTGCTCTGGGCCGGGACGTAATACTGCTCGTGACTAGCCATCGTTGTTGTTCTCCTTATCGGCCCGTCAGCCGTCATTCCTGGCGACTGGTGGCTTGCGGGCGGTGATATCGAACAGCGTGTAAGCGAGGGTCAGGTGATGCACATCGGCCGGCAGGTCGCGATCGACGATGAAGCGCACCGGCATCTCGATGCGCTGGCCGGGCTGCAGGACCTGCTGGGTGAAACAGAAGCATTCGGTCTTATGGAAGAACGCCGCCGCCTTGGACGGCGCCACGCTGGGAATGGCCTGGGCCGTCATCGGCTTGTCGGTGGGGTTGTAGGCAATGAACAGCATTTCGTTACTCGCCCCCGGATGCACCACCAGATCGTCCGCCTTGGGACGGAACTCCCAGCTCATCCCGGCAGCGTTGGTGGCGAGGAACTGCACTCGCACCTGACGCCGCTGGTCTTCGTTCTGGGCGCCCTCGTAGGCCGACCCGGTGGTCTTGCCGTTGATGCCGAACGCCTGGCACATCACGTCATAGATCGGCACCAGGGCGAAACCGAAGCCGAACATCGCCACCACCAGCACCAGGAGGCGCAGGATCAGGCGGCGAGTGCCCAGTTCCCCGCTCATCTCACTTCACTTCCGGCGGCGTGGAGAAGGTGTGGTAGGGCGCCGGCGACGGCACGGTCCACTCCAGCCCTTCGGCGCCGTCCCAAGGCTTGGCCGGAGCCTTCTTGCCGCCCCGGATGCACTTGATGACGATGAACAGGAAGAGGAACTGGGTTGCCCCGAAGCTGAACGCGCCGATCGACGAGATCATGTTGAAGTCGGCGAACTGCAGGTTGTAGTCCGGGATCCGCCGCGGCATGCCCGCCAGCCCCACGAAGTGCATGGGGAAGAACGCCATGTTCATGCCGATGAAACTCAGCCAGAAGTGCAGCTTGCCCAGGGTTTCGTCGTACATGTGGCCGGTCCACTTCGGCAGCCAGTAGTAGGCCGAGGCGAAGATGCCGAAGATGGCGCCGGGCACCAGTACATAGTGGAAGTGCGCCACCACGAAGTAGGTGTCGTGATACTGGAAGTCCGCCGGGGCGATGGCCAGCATCAGTCCCGAGAAGCCACCGATGGTGAACAGGATGACGAAGGCCACGGCAAACAGCATGGGCGTCTCGAAGGTCAGCGAGCCCTCCCACATGGTGGTCACCCAGTTGAACACCTTCACCCCGGTGGGCACGGCGATCAGCATGGTGGCGAACATGAAGAACAGCTCACCGGTCAGGGGGATACCCACGGTGAACATGTGGTGCGCCCAGACGATGAAGGACAGGAAGGCGATGGACGCGGTGGCGTAGACCATCGAGGTGTAGCCGAACAGCGGCTTGCGGCTGAAGGCCGGGATGATCGAGCTGACCGCCCCGAAGGCGGGCAGGATCATGATGTACACCTCGGGATGGCCGAAGAACCAGAACACATGCTGGAACAGCACCGGGTCACCGCCACCGGCGGCACTGAAGAAGCTGGTGCCGAAGTGGATGTCCATCAGCATCATGGTCACGCAGCCGGCCAGCACCGGCATCACCGCGATCAACAGGAAGGCGGTGATCAGCCAGGTCCAGACGAACAGCGGCATCTTCATCAGGGTCATGCCGGGGGCACGCAGGTTGAGGATGGTGGCGATGACGTTGATCGCGCCCATGATCGAGCTGATGCCCATCAGGTGGATGGCGAAGATGAAGAAGGTGACGCTCTCGGGCGCATAGGTGGTCGATAACGGCGCGTAGAAGGTCCAGCCGAAGTTCGGTCCCCCACCGGCGCTGAACAAGGTGCTGACCAGCAGGCCGAAGGCGGCCGGCAGCAGCCAGAAGCTGAAGTTGTTCATCCGCGGCAGGGCCATGTCCGGCGCGCCGATCATCAGCGGGATCATCCAGTTGGCCAGGCCGACGAAGGCCGGCATCACGGCACCGAACACCATGATCAGTCCGTGCATGGTGGTCATCTGGTTGAAGAATTCCGGCTGCACGATCTGCAGGCCGGGCTGGAACAGCTCGGCGCGGATCACCATCGCCATCGAGCCACCCAGCAGGAACGCGGCGAAGCTGAACCACAGGTACATCGTGCCGATGTCCTTGTGGTTGGTGGTCAGTACCCAGCGCATCAGGCCCTTGGCCGGACCGTGGTGGTGATCATGCCCGGCATGATCGTGGTCGATCACTGCACTCATGTCAGTCTCCATATAGGCCGGTGTCTTCTTCATTGGCTTTCCGCCTGTTTCAGAGCCAGCACTTCCTTGGGCGTCACCATGTCGCCCTTGTTGTTGCCCCAGGCGTTGCGCTCGTAGGTGATGACGGCGGCGATATCGACTTCGGAGAGCTGCTTGCCGAAGGCGGCCATGGAGGTACCCGGCTTGCCGTGGAAGACGATGTTCAGGTGGTCCTCCTTCGGCCCCGTGGCGATCTTCGAGCCCTTGAGCGCCGGGAACATGGGCGGCATGCCCTGACCTTCAGGCTGGTGACAGGCGGCGCAGGTGGTGTGGTAGACCTTGTCGCCACGCGCAACCAGTTCGTCCAGGGTCCATTCCTTGTCGGTCAGTTCCTTGAGCTTGGCGGTCTCTTCCTTGCGCGCGGCCAGCCATTTGGCGAAGTCCTCCTGGGACTTGGCCTCGACCACGATGGGCATGAAGCCGTGGTCCTTGCCGCACAGTTCGGTGCACTGGCCACGGTAGAGGCCGGGCTTCTCGATGCGGGTCCAGGATTCGTTGACGAAACCGGGAATCGCATCCTTCTTCACCGCCAGCGCCGGCACCCACCAGGAGTGGATCACGTCGGCCGCAGTGATCAGGAAGCGCACCTTGGTGCCGACCGGGACCACCAGCGGCTGGTCGACTTCCAGCAGATAGTGTTCATCCTTCGGCGCCTTGTTGTGGATCTGGTCGGCGGGCGTGGCCAGGTTGCTGAAGAACTCGACGTCCTGGCCCAGGTATTTGTAATGCCACTTCCACTGGTAGCCGGTGATCTGCACATCCAGCCCGGATTCGGACGTGTCATAGATGTCGATCAGCGTCTTGGTCGCCGGCACCGCCATCAGCACGAGGATGACGAAGGGCACGACGGTCCAGAGGATTTCCACCGTGGTGCTCTCGTGGAAATGCGCCGGCTGTTGGCCGGTGGAGCGGCGGTGGATGATCATCGACCAGAACATGGCACCGAAGACCAGTACGCCGATGACGACGCAGATCCAGAAGATGGTCATGTGCAGATCGAAAACGGTGCGGCTGACCTCGGTAGCACCGGGCGCCATGTTGACTGTCCAGGCAGCCTCCGCCTGGCTGAGAACAGACAGCAGCAGGAGTCCCATCCAGACTCGTGGATGTCGCATCATTGCGGGTTCCCCTTCTCGTTCTTGTTATCCCGCCGGCTGGGCCAACGGCTTGGGGACGGCTGTCCGGACTACCACACTCGGACCGCCGACCTCGGCACGCAGGTGCACAGTCGGGTTCCATCAGGTAATGCCTTTCGAGTCGGAGTATAGACAGGGACTTCGGCTGCGCAACGCGTTGTAGAAAATGGCTGAAGGCGCGTAAGCCTTGTCCTAAACGCCACGGCTGGCGCGGGCCGGCAGCAGGTGGCAAAGTGCTTTTATAGCGCGCCCGAATAACTGTTAAGTGATTATGACAATCCGGTCTTAGCAGTCGCTCCGGGCGAGCTAAGGTCTTGTCTTCACCTTCACCCCGCCATGTCCTTTTCAGGAGCAGTCATGAACACCGCCGCACTGCGCGAAGTCATTCAGCGCGCCCTTGAGAACGAAGCTGCCTCGACGCAACTCAACCAGATCCTCGAAACCCAGATCGCCAGCCTGCACCCCGCCATCCGCCTCCCAGAAGAAGACGCCCAGGGCGTGCTCGCCCGCTTCATCGCCGCCTACGTGGAACAGGTTCCCGATGTCCTGGACGCCGCCACCACCGTCGCCCGCGAAGCCGGCATCGAGTCCCGCATCAAGCCGGTCCTCAAGGTCGCGGAACAATTCTTCCTGCAACCTCCGGCCCTGATGGCGGGCCACGACGGCCTGGAAGGCCTGCTCGACGAAGCTTATCTGGCCCATCGCCTGGTGGAGGAAGTCAACGACCGCTACATCGTCCATTTCGGTCAGCCGCTGATCCCGCTGGATACCACGGTGGCCAATCTGATCGCCCATCAACTGATCGGCGAGCCTTTCGCCAACCAGCTGGACGAGGCCGTGCACCATGCCGTGGACGGCCTGCTGGACGAAGAGGTGTTCAGCCAGCCCTCGGCGCAGGCCTATCGCCAGCAACTGCACGACCCCAAGGTGGAGGAAGCCTGGAAACGCTGGCCGTGCATGTCCGAGCAACTGGGTGTGGGGCTGGAACTCAACCCGGGCCAGCGCGCCGTTGGCTGAGTAGCTCCACGCTTAGGTGTAGAAGCGAATTCATTCGCGAAACGGATTGGCCATGGACGCAGGTATTGGCTTGTTCGCTAGCAAGCTCGCTCCTACACGAAGGCCCGCCGAGGCCTTCCCACCTCCCAATGAAAAGGGGCTGCACCGGCAGCCCCTTTTTAATCAATCCGCCTGGTAGCGCGGACGCGGCGTCGCCATCGGCAGCGGACCGTCACCAATTGCGCGGAAGCGCCCCTGCTCGGCGTCATAGGCCTTTATCACCGATGTCTCGATGTCGTAGACCCAGCCATGGATGAACAGCTGGCCGCTGGCCAGTCGTGCTGCCACCGACGGGTGGGTGCGCAGGTGGTCCAGTTGGGCCACCACGTTTTCTTCGGTGAGCACTGCCAGGGATTCGTGGCTGGCGCAGCCGCAGTTTTCCTGGACCACCACCTTGGCCACCTCGGCATGGCGCAGCCAGGCTTTTACCGTCGGCATGCGTTCGAGGGTCTGGGGGTCCATCACCGCCTTCATGGCGCCGCAGTCGGAATGACCGCAGATGATGATGTGGTGCACACCGAGCGCCATCACCGCGAATTCGATCGCGGTGGAGACGCCGCCGTTCATCTGGCCATAGGGCGGCACGACGTTGCCGACGTTACGGGTAACGAACAGGTCGCCCGGCGAGCTCTGGGTGATCAGTTCGGGAACGATGCGCGAGTCGGCGCAAGTGATGAACATGGCGCGGGGTTTCTGTTCATGGGCGAGCTTCTTGAACAGTTCTTCCTGTTGCGGGAAGACTTCATCGCGGAAGCGCTGGAAGCCCTCGACTATGGTCCGCAGGGCTTCTTCGGCGCTTTCACTGCCCAGCTTGTCGTGCTCGTTGCTCATGCTGCCAACCTCGGTCATCGTAGGAATTGTCTGTTATGCCGCCCATTATCCACTGATTAACGGCATTTGAATTCCTACAGGACTGTTGTTACAGCCCCCCGAGTCACACTTCAAAGTAACGCCATCTGTCCACCGGGCGGGCAGAAGCGCGAACAGTCCAGTTCGTAATCGCGTCGGCGATTGAGACCGAGCTTGCGAATGGCCACGGCGAAACGCTGCGCCAGCAGTTCGGCGAAGGGGCCCTCACCCTTGAAACGGTGGCCGAAACGGCTGTCGTAGATTTCCCCGCCACGGCACTGGCGGATGATGCTCATCACATGGGCGGCGCGCTGCGGGTAGTACGCCGCCAGCCACTCCTCGAACAGCGGTCCCACTTCCCTGGGCAGGCGCAGCAGCATATAGCTCGCCTGCCGCGCCCCGGCATCGCGCGCCGCTTCCAGCAAGCTCTCCAGCTCCATGTCGTTGATCATCGGGATCATTGGCGAACAGAGCACACCCACTGGAATTCGGTTCTCGCTCAGCACGCGAATCGCGCGCAGGCGTGCCGACGGAGCAGCGGCGCGGGGTTCCAGGGTGCGTTTCAGTTCGTCGTCGAGGGTGGTGAGGCTGATCATCACCGCCACCAGGTTCTGCTCCGCCAGTTCGGTGAGCAGGTCGAGGTCGCGCAACACCAGCGAGCCCTTGGTGACGATGGTCACCGGGTGGCGGTAGCGCAGGAGCACTTCGAGGGTCTGGCGGGTAAGGCGGTGTTCGCGCTCGATGGGCTGGTAAGGGTCGGTATTGGAGCCGAGGTTGATCGGCGCGCACTGGTAGCCCGGCTTGGAAAGCTGTTGCTCGAGCAGGGCCACGGCGTTGGTCTTGGCGATCAGCCGCGTCTCGAAATCCAATCCCGGCGACATGTCCCAATACGCATGGCTGGGTCGCGCATAGCAGTAGATGCAGCCGTGCTCGCAGCCGCGATAGGGGTTCACCGACCGGTCGAACGGCAGGTCCGGCGACTGGTTGCGGGTGATGATGCTCTTGGCGGTTTCCAGCCGGACCTCGGTCGCACGGCTCGGCGGGACCTCCTGGAACCAACCGTCATCCACGGCCACCGAGGTGGTCGGGGCGAACCGGTTGAAAGGGTTGCTGGCGGTACCACGTCCACGAGGAGGAAGGGGCGCTGGCATGGGGAGCACTCCATAAACTGTATATTCATACAGTATATGGAGAATGGCCCTACGCCTAGCCAGATTCTGCCGGGCGGTTGCCCTGTAGGAACTGGCTTGCCAGCGAATGGCCTTTCGCTAGCAAGCTGGCGCCTACAAGGCACCTGGAGACAGCTGACGCCGCCGCCACATCACCCTCACGGCAGACGCCACACACGCCGTCCTTGGCCTGCAGATCATTCGCTGGGTTTCTTCAGCTTCGGATTGGGAAAGAACTGCACCCCCTGCACCTTGGGATCGGCCACCTTGGGCTTGGGCTGATTGACGCGGGTACCGAGCTCCTTGGGCACCGACTGGCCCTGGGCATTGAGGGTGTCCGCATAGCCGCAGGCCACGCAATGGCGATGCGGCACGCCGTCTTCGTCCCACATCTGGATCTTGTCCATTTCATTGCACGCCGGGCACACGGCACCGGCAATGAAGCGCTTCGGCGTCGTTGTCATGCGGCGTCCTCCGACAGGCCGCTATGGCGCAGCAAGGCGTCGATGGACGGCTCGCGGCCACGGAAGTCGACGAACAGCACCATGGGCTCCTGGGAACCACCACGGGCCAGGATCGCGTCGCGGAAGGCGCGGCCAGTGGCCGGGTTGAGCACACCTTCTTCTTCGAAGCGCGAGAAGGCGTCGGCAGACAGCACTTCCGCCCACTTGTAGCTGTAGTAACCGGCTGCATAACCACCGGCGAAGATGTGCGCGAAGCTGTTGGCGAAACGGTTGAACGCCGGCGGACGCATGACCGCGACTTCAGAGCGGATCGCTTCCAGCACGTCGAGCACACTGCGGCCGTCGCCGTGGGTGGCGTGCAGTTCGAAGTCGAACAAGGAGAACTCCAGCTGACGCACCATCATCAGGCCGGACTGGAAGTTCTTCGCCGCGAGCATCTTGTCCAGCAGGTCCTGGGGCAGCGGCTCGCCGGTCTGGTAGTGGCCGGAGATCAGCGCCAGGCCCTCCGGTTCCCAGCACCAGTTCTCCATGAACTGGCTGGGCAGCTCCACGGCGTCCCAAGCCACGCCGTTGATGCCCGACGCGCCGGCATGCTCGACGCGGGTCAGCAGGTGATGCAGGCCGTGGCCGAACTCGTGGAACAGGGTGGTGACTTCGTCGTGGGTCAGCAGTGCTGGCTTGTCGCCTACAGCCGGGGTGAAGTTGCAGACCAGGTTGGCCACCGGTGCGATCACCTCGCCGCCAGCATTACGACGCTTGTCGCGAGCGCCGTCCATCCAGGCACCGCCGCGCTTGTTCGCGCGGGCATAGAGGTCGAAGAAGAAGCGGCCGACATGCTGGCCGTTCTCGCTGATCTCGAACAGGCGCACGTCCGGATGCCAGGTGTCGAAGCCGGAGAGCTCGCGAATCTCGATGCCGTAGAGCTTCTGCACGATGGCGAACAAGCCCGACAGCACTTTATCGACAGGGAAATAGGCGCGCAGGATTTCCTGGGAAATGCTGTAGCGCTGCTCGCGCAGTTTTTCGCTGAAGTAGCCGACATCCCAGCTCTGCAGGTCCGCCACGCCGCGTTCGGCGGCAAAGGCCTTGAGCTCGTCGAGGTCCTTGGCGGCGAAGGGTTTGCTGCGTTTGGCCAGGTCACGGAGGAAGCCCAGTACTTGCGGGGTGGACTCGGCCATCTTGGTGGCCAGGCTCAGGTCACTGAAGTGGGCGAAGCCGAGCAGGTGGGCGAGTTCCTGGCGCAGGTCGAGGATCTCGGCCATGACCGGACCGTTGTCGTTCTGGCCGGCATTCGGGCCCTGGTCAGAGGCGCGGGTGCTGTAGGCGGTGTAGACCTCCTGGCGCAGCGCGCGATCGTCGGCATAGGTCATCACCGCGTAGTAGCTGGGGAATTCCAGGGTGATCAGCCAGCCGTCCAGGCCCTTGGCTTCGGCGGCATGCTTCATCTGCGCCTTGGCCGAGTCGGTGAGGCCGGCCAGGGCCGCTTCTTCGTGAACTTCTTTGGTCCAGGCCTGGGTGGCGTCCAGCAACTGGTTGGAGAAGCGGCTGCCCAGCTCGGACAGCTTCATCTGGATTTCGCCGTAGCGCTGCTGCTTGTCCGCCGGCAGGTCGATGCCGGACAGGCGGAAATCGCGCAGGGCATGATCGAGGATGGTCTTCTGCGCCACCTCGTAGCCTGCGGCTTCCGGGCTGGCGGCCAGCGCCTCGTAGGCCTCGAACAGCGCGCGGTTCTGGCCGATCTCGGTCCAGTACTCGGAGAGCTTGGGCAGACAGGCCTCATAGGCATTGCGCAACTCGGCGTTGTTGCACACGGCATTCAAGTGGCTGACCGGGCTCCAGGCACGCCCCAGGCGTTCGCCCAGTTCGTCCAGCGCCAGCACGAGGCCTTTCCAGGTGGGGGTGCCATCCTGGCGCGCCAGCAGGTCGGCGATGGCGGCACGGTTGTCGGCGAGGATCTGGTCGACGGCCGGCTCGACATGTTCCGGACGAATGGTGGAGTAGGGCGGCAGGTCGAAGTCTTGCAGGAGGGGATTGCTCAGGGTCACGGCATTCACCTGTATTCGGAAAGGGACGCGGGCCGTCTGCGAAGACGAGACATAACCCGGATGGGAGCCATCTTAATTACAATCGCCGGCTGACGCAGCCTCAGGAAAAGCTATGAACCCGATCAGAACCTATCAGGGCATCACCCCGCAGCTCGGCGAGCGGGCCTTCGTCGACGCCTCCGCCGTGGTCATCGGCGATGTGCATCTCGGTGACGACAGTTCAGTCTGGCCCCTGGTGACCATTCGTGGCGACATGCACCGCATCCGCATCGGCGCGCGCACCAGCGTGCAGGATGGCAGCGTGCTGCACATCACCCATGCCGGCCCCTTCAACCCGGACGGCTATCCGCTGGAAATCGGTGACGACGTGACCATCGGCCACAAGGCGTTGCTGCACGGGTGCAAGGTCGGCAGCCGGGTCCTGATTGGCATGGGCAGCACCGTTATGGACGGCGCGGTGATCGAGGACGACGTGGTGCTCGGCGCCGGCAGCCTGGTGCCGCCCGGCAAACGCCTGGAGAGCGGCTACCTCTACGTCGGCAGCCCGGTGAAGCAGGCCCGCCCACTCAGCGACAAGGAGAAGGCTTTCTTCACCTACAGCGCGGCGAACTACGTGAAGCTGAAGGACCTGCACATCGCCGAAGGCTACGGGGTCTGACTCGATGCATTACCAGAACATCCTCTTCGACCTCGACGGCACCCTCACCGACCCGCGCGAGGGCATCACCCGCTCGGTGCAATACGCGCTGGCCAAGCTCGATATCCACGAGCCGGACCTGGCGAACCTGGAGCACTTCATCGGGCCGCCGCTGCTGCAATGCTTCATGCAGACCTACAGCCTGACCGAGGCGCGCGCCTGGGACGCGGTGAACCACTACCGCGACCGCTTCAAGGTCACCGGACTCTACGAGAACCGAGTGTTCGACGGCATCGATGGGCTGCTCGGACGTCTGCGTGAACAGGGCCGCACCCTGTTCATCGCCACCAGCAAGCCGACCGTGTTCGCCCGCGAGATCGCCCGGCATTTCGGCTTCGACCGGCACTTCAAGCACATCTACGGCAGCGAACTGGACGGCACCCGCACCAACAAGGTGGAGCTGATCGCGCACCTGCTGGAAGAGGAAGGGCTGGTGCGTACCGACACGCTGATGATCGGCGACCGCAAGCACGACCTGATCGGCGCCAGCCGCAATGGCCTGCATGGTGCTGGCGTGGGCTACGGCTTCGGCAGCCGCGAGGAGTTGATGGGGGAGTCGCCGGCCTACTACTTCGCCAGCCTGGATGAGCTGAGTCGGGCGTTTGGTTGAAAGAGCAGGGGGCGAATGATCACTTGTAGGGGCGAATTCATTCGCCATGGGGCGCAGCGCCCCCCAGTAAACCAGCAGGGCAGGCCTTCGGCCTGCTTGGCGAATGAATTCGCCCCTACCGGACAAGCCCAGTGCCGGCTCAGCCCCCATTGCGCTGATAGATGATCTTCTTGGTGCCGCCCTCGCAGCTTCCGATCACCATGTTCTGGTCCTTCACTTCGGCGTTGGGGACGATTTCCAGGGTATAGGTCGTCACCCCGGCCGCCTGGATCTTCACTTCGATTTCCTGCTTCAGCTCCTCGCAAGGCTTGGTCGCGGCCAGGGCGGTACCTGTCAGCATGCCCAGCATCAGGACTACAGCAATTCTCTTCATCGCTTACTCCATTTCCTTGATGTCCCGGCCGTTGGACTGACGGCCAGCCAGGCAAGTTCTAGCGGTTCGCCATCAGTCTTTCCAGTGCCTGCGTGCGCGCTTCCAGGGGTAGCTCGCCCAGTTCACGCGCACGCTGGTAGAACGCCGCCCAGCTTCCACCCGCCTCGCCGAACAACGCCGCGAAGGCCGGCACCCATTGGTCATAGAGGCCAAAAGGCAGCAGCTTGGCATTGTTCATCGGGCCTTCCATCCATGCGTCGTAACGGTTGTAGCCGCCCCAGTCGCGATCGCGCATGGCGCGGTAGTCACGGCGCATGCGGTCGAACGTTTCCGCCTTGGCCAGGCGCATGCGCTCGGCAGGCAGGCCGCTGGCGTAGAGCCGCTCCAGTCGCTCGCGGGTATCCAGCACCAGGCGGGTGAGGGCATCGCGGTGAATGGATGCGTCATCCGCCTCGATCGACAGGCCGCGACTCGCACGCCACTGCTTCAGGCCTTCGCGCTCGACGAAGCTGGCGAAGGACTCGTTGAAGGCCGTGTCACCCGGGATATAGAGCCGCTGGTGCGCCAGTTCGTGGAAGATCAGTGCGGCGAGACGGTCGTCGTCCCAGCGCAACATGGTGTTGAGCAGCGGGTCGTCGAACCAGCCGAGGGTGGAATAGGCCTCCACGCCGCCGACCCAGGTATCCAGCCCCTGCTGCCTGAGCAACGCCGCGGCACCACGGGCCCGCCCCAGCTGGTAGTAACCGCGATAAGCGACGCAGCCGGCGACGGGGAAGCAGTGGGTCTCGGGTTGCAGCGAGAACTCCGTAGTGGCGAACAGGTTCCAGACCACATAGGGCCGCTGGATATCGGCATAGACGCGGTAGCTGCCGTTGTCCGGCAGCCCCAGCGAACGGCTGGCGAAGGTCCGCGCTTCCTGGGTCAGGGCCAGGCGCTGGCGCAGTTCCTGCGATTGCGAGGTATCGTCGATCAGCGCCTGCACCGGTTGCCGGGCATACAACAGCGCCAGCTGTCCACGCGCCAGTTGGCTGTAGTAGTCGAGGCTGGAACAACCGCTCAGCAGCCAGATGCCCAACAGGGGAACCCAGGGGCGGCGGATGCGGTCAAGCAGTTCGATAAGAAGGGTGGTCGGCATGCCGCGACACTAGCGCATCGGAGCCACCCACCACTACTGGCCTGTTGGAGCCTTCCATGCGCCCTCTGCTACTTTTCCTGCCGCTGCTCAACCTTGGCGGCTGCGCCATGCTCCTGCCCAGCCACGACCCGAACCAAGCCTGGATTTCCTTGCAGAAGCAGGAAGGCCAGCACATCCAGGCGAGCCGGGTGGATAACGAAACGCTCGCCGACCAGCGCTACTTCCAGGTTTCCCCGGGTCGGCACGAACTGGAAGTACGCCTGGAGTTCGAGGTGGGCGGCAAGGACATCGGCCAGGGCAGCTCCGGCTACCGGCGCACCTGCTTGCTGAAGCTGGCCTACAGTGATTTCGCCGCCGGTGGGCGCTACCAGCTCGCGGCCGGTGGCATCGGTTTCCGCCCCTGGGCACGGCTGTATGACGGGCAGAGCCGTGAGGTCGCCAAGGCCAAGGAAAGTCGCTGCGGCGATGTATGAAGACTCCGACATGGGGTTATGCTGAACGCCTTACCCCACAAGGAGCCTCGCCATGCGCACGCTGTTGGCCCTGATGCTGCTGGCCAGCCTCACCGCCTGTGCCAGCAAGCTGCCCGAACCTGATCCACGATTCGCCTGGATCGACATCGTTGCCGACCCCAGCGATACCCTCATGGCCAACCGCCTCGACGACAAGCGCTGGAACGACGGCCGCTACTACCAGGTGATGCCCGGCAGGCATGAGCTGGAGCTGCGCTACCAGTTCGAGGTAGGCGGCGCAGGCGGCGGATTCGGCATGAACGCCGAACCCTCGCGCATCACTTGCTACATGGAACTGCATTACGACGGTTTCGAAGCGGGCAAACGCTACCGGGTAGAAGCCCGCCACGCCGCCAACCAGCCGATGGCCTGGCTCTACGACGCAAACCGCAACGTGCTGGCGCGCCACGAGATATTCCCGCGCTGCGGTCCCTTCTAGGCACAAAGCCAATTCACCCTGGCGAAGCCGCGTCATCAGCGGCTTCGTCCACCGGGTTCAATCCCTCAGGCTGGCCAGGATGTCGAACGCCCGCAGCCGATGCTCATGCTGGTAGAGGTCGCAGGTGAAGATCAGCTCATCGGCGTCCGTCTGGTCCAGCAGGACCTGCATTCGCGCGCGGATCTTCTCCGGCCCGCCCACCATGGCCAAGGCCAGGAAGCTGCCGACCGCTTCCTTCTCATGGGGCAACCAGCGACCGGCCATGGTCTCCACCGGCGGTCGCAGCACCAGGCTTTCGCCACGCATCAGGGCGAGTACCCGCTGATACACGGTGGTCGCGAGGAACTCCGCCTCTTCGTCGGTAGGCGCCGCCACCAGCGGCACGCCCAGCATCACATAGGGCTTTTCGAGCACCGCTGAGGGGCGGAAGTGATTGCGATAGACGCGAATCGCCTCGTGCATGTAGCGCGGCGCGAAATGCGAGGCGAAGGCATAGGGCAGGCCTTTCTGGCCCGCGAGCTGGGCGCTGAACAGGCTGGAACCGAGCAGCCAGATGGGCACATTGGTATCCACCCCCGGCATGGCGATCACCTTCTGGTCCGGCTGGCGCGGGCCGAGGAGAGCCTCCAGCTCCTCGACATCCCGTGGGAAGTCATCGGCGTCGCCGAGACGGTCGCGGCGCAGGGCACGGGCGGTCATATGATCAGCCCCGGGAGCACGCCCGAGGCCGAGTTCGATGCGGCCCGGATAGAGACTGGCGAGGGTGCCGAACTGCTCGGCGACCACCAGCGGCGCGTGGTTGGGCAGCATGATGCCGCCCGATCCCAGCCGAATCTGCGACGTGCCACCCGCGAGATAGGCGAGCAGCACGGCGGTGGCCGAACTGGCGATGCCATCCATGTTGTGGTGCTCGGCCACCCAGAAGCGCGAGAAGCCCAGGCGCTCGACATGGCGCGCCAGCTCCAGCGAGTTGTGCAAGGCTTGGGCAGCGCCGCCGTGATCACGGACAGGCGCCAGATCGAGAACGGAGAGGGGCAGGTTGGTAAGGGCAGACATGGGCAAGACCTTGGCAGGGGACAGGCACGAGCCTTATCCGAGTGAATCAGTAGGTCTTACTCTAGGGATTGGCGTCCCAGGCCGCTAGAAGGCACTTTTCGGTAACCAGGGCACCAGAAGGTAAGGATTGGGCCGGCAGGGCTCGCCGGCCCGGGCGATGCGGGGCGATCAGTTGCGCTGGTAGACGATCTCCTTGCTGCCACCGTCGCAGGTGCCCACCACCTGCTTGCCTGCAGCGGTGCCCTTGTCGACGATCTCCAGGCTGTAGGAAGTAACGCCCTTGGCCTGCAACTTCGCGTCGATTTCGGCCTTGAGCTCCTCGCAGGGTTTCACGGCGGCAAAGGCCGAACCGGCCAGGGTCAACAGGCCGAGGCCCAACAGCAGTTTCTTCATGGATAACGCTCCCTCGTAATGAATGATGGGCTCGCAAGAGCCATCCGCTCCCGCCGGGTTCCGAAGGTCAGGGGCGGACGGCCAGAGCCTAACCGATTACGTCTGCAGGAAGATGTGCAGCACCTCGCTGTCCCCGCCGCGGGAGCGGTGCGGGACTCAGCTGTCGGTGATGCGGAAACCGATCTTCAGGGTCACCTGGAAGTGCGCCACCTTGCCGTTCTCGATATGCCCACGGGTGTCCACGACTTCGAACCAGTCCATGTTGCGGATCGTCCTCGACGCTTCGCCGATGGCGTTGGTGATCGCGTCGTCGATGCTGGTGCGTGAGGAGCCGACTATCTCGATCTTCTTGTAGGTACGGTGATCAGACATGGTGTATCTCCTGTGCCGGGCACGAGTGGGTTCCCCAGCAAGGCTAGCCAAGATTGCCGCTATCGGCCCGCCAACTCCTCACGCAACCACAGGGCCAGCCGCTCGGCACGACGATCCAGCTGGCGCGCCGGCACCCAGAGCGCCAGCCGCGCCGGGGTTTCCACGAAACCCCAGGGCGCCACCAGCCGGCCCGACGCGAGTTCGTCGGCGACCAGCTGCTGCGGCGCGATGGCCACGCCGAGGCCGGCCACTGCCGCTTCCAGCAGGTAGTAGAGATGCTCGAAGCCCTGGCCATGACGCAGACGACCCGCGTCCAACCCCTGGGCCGCCGCCCATTGTGGCCAGGCCTGGGGCCGCGAGACCGTGTGCAGCAGGGCTTCGTTGAGCAGCGCTGCCGGTGTGGCGCCGGCAAGTACCTCGTGGCCGGCATAGCGCGGGCTCAGCACCGGGCCGATGGATTCCGCCGCCAATTCGAACACCCGCATGTCTGCCGGCCAGGGGGGCTCGGCGAAGCACAGGGTGGCGTCCACGCCAGGACGGCGCGGGTCCAGTTCGCCTTCGCTGGCGGAGAGTTGCAGGCGCAGTTCGGGAAGCTCGCGGTTGAGCCGGTCCAGCCTGGGAATGAACCAGCGCGCCAGCAGGCTGCCCGGACAGCCGAGAACGAAGGGCGCGTCTTCGGCACGGCGCGCAACGTCGACGCAGACACTGCGCAGGCGCTCGAAGGCTTCGCCTGTCGCATCCCGCAGACGTTGTCCGGCATCCGTGAGTTTTACGCCTCGGCCTTCCTTGCTGAACAGCGCAACGCCCAGTTCCTCCTCGAGCAGCCGCACCTGGCGGCTCACCGCGCCGTGGGTAACGTGCAGCTCCTCGGCTGCACGGCTGATGCTCTGCAGGCGGGCGGCCGCTTCGAAGGTCCGCAACGCATTCAGGGGAGGCAAGTCTCGGCTCATGACTACCTGTGAGTTTTGCTGACATATGGAAGCAATCTAATCGCTTTTCCCCCGGCCAGCCAGCGGTAGAATGGCCGGCATTGGATACCACTCCCAGGAGTTCCACCATGACCTCATTGCGCAACGGCCCGGACGCCAAGGGCCTGTTCGGCGCCTTCGGCGGCCAGTATGTCGCCGAGACCCTGATGCCGCTGATCCACGACCTGGCCCGCGAATACGAGAAGGCCAAGGATGATCCGGAATTCCAGAAAGAGCTGGCCTACTTCCAGCGCGACTACGTCGGCCGCCCGAGCCCGTTGTACTTCGCCGAACGCCTGACCGAGCACTTCGGTGGCGCGAAGATCTACCTCAAGCGCGAAGAGCTGAACCACACCGGCGCGCACAAGATCAACAACTGCATCGGCCAGATCCTCCTGGCCCGGCGCATGGGCAAGAAACGCATCATCGCCGAGACCGGCGCCGGCATGCACGGCGTGGCCACCGCCACCGTGGCCGCCCGCTTCGGCCTGCAATGCGTGATCTACATGGGCACCACCGACATCGACCGCCAACAGGCCAACGTATTCCGCATGAAGCTGCTCGGCGCCGAAGTGATCCCGGTCACCGCCGGCACCGGCACCCTGAAGGACGCGATGAACGAAGCCCTGCGTGACTGGGTGACCAACGTCGACAGCACCTTCTATCTGATCGGCACCGTTGCCGGTCCGCATCCGTACCCGGCCATGGTCCGCGACTTCCAGGCCGTGATCGGCAAGGAAACCCGCGAGCAGTTGGCCGAGAAGGAAGGGCGCCTGCCCGATTCGCTGGTCGCCTGCATCGGCGGCGGTTCCAACGCCATGGGCCTGTTCCATCCGTTCCTCGATGACACCTCGGTGAAGATCGTTGGCGTGGAAGCCGCCGGCCACGGCATCGAGACCGGCAAGCACGCGGCCAGCCTGAACGGCGGCGTACCGGGCGTGCTGCACGGCAACCGCACCTTCCTGCTGCAGGACGAGGACGGCCAGATCATCGACGCCCACTCGATCTCCGCCGGCCTGGACTATCCCGGCATCGGCCCGGAACACGCCTGGCTGCACGACATCGGCCGCGTCGAGTACACCTCGATCACCGACCATGAAGCCTTGGAAGCCTTCCACCAGTGCTGCCGCCTCGAAGGCATCATCCCGGCGCTGGAAAGCTCCCACGCCCTGGCTGAAGTGTTCAAGCGCGCACCCAAGCTGCCGAAGGACCACCTGATGGTGGTGAACCTCTCCGGCCGCGGCGACAAGGACATGCAGACCGTTATGCACCACATGCAACAGGAGCAGAAAGCATGAGCCGCCTGCAGATCCGCTTCGCCGAACTGAAAGAGCAGAACCGCGCCGCCCTGGTGACCTTCGTCACCGCCGGCGACCCGAGCTACGACGCTTCCCTGGCCATCCTCAAGGGCCTGCCGGAAGCCGGTGCCGACGTCATCGAACTGGGCATGCCCTTCACCGACCCGATGGCTGACGGCCCGTCCATCCAGCTGGCCAACATCCGCGCACTGGGTGCCAAGCAGAACCTGGCCAAGACCCTGCAGATGGTTCGCGACTTCCGCGCTGGCAACCAGACCACTCCGCTGGTGCTGATGGGTTACTTCAACCCCATCCACTACTACGGCGTGGACCGCTTCATCAGCGACGCCAAGGAAGCGGGCGTGGATGGCCTGATCGTGGTCGACCTGCCGCCGGAACATAACGAAGACCTCTGCCACCCGGCCCAGGCCGCCGGCATCGACTTCATCCGCCTGACCACCCCGACCACCGACGACAAGCGTCTGCCCGTGGTGCTCGAAGGCAGCTCCGGCTTCGTCTACTACGTGTCGGTAGCGGGCGTGACCGGTGCCGGCTCGGCCACCCTGGAGCACGTGCAGGACGCGGTCACCCGCCTGCGTCGCCACACCGACCTGCCGGTGGCCATCGGTTTTGGTATCCGTACCGCCGAACACGCCGCGAGCGTCGCCAAACTGGCCGATGGCGTGGTGGTGGGCTCCGCCCTGGTGGACCAGATCGCCAATGCCGAAACCCCGGAACAGGCTGTGAACGGCGTTCTCAGCCTCTGCAAGACCCTCGCCGAAGGCGTACGCGGCGCTCGCGCCTGATTCACGCCCAAGGGCATGAAAAAGCCGCTGCTCCCAAAAGGAGCAGCGGCTTTTTTTCGTACCGTCCCCTGACATTCCTGGGGGGACGAACCCACCACGGAGCACAATGCCGACCTCTATAGTCCAGTCAGGACCGTAGGGTGCGCTGTGCGCACCGACTTCAAGACCAGCTTCGGCACCAGGCCAAACCGCCGGTGCGCACGGCGCACCCTACCCCATCGGCCTCATCCTGCAAGCCCGAGCATTCGAATCGTCACAGGTCGTACTCGATCTCGCCATCTTCGAGGCAGGAAAGGTCCAGCGGCCGCACGATCCCCATCCACATGGGGTAGTCGCGGTGGTCGCGCAGGTCGCTGCCGGTAATGGGGTGGATAAGCACGGTGAGCCCATTGCGGTGCAGCGCCAGCCAGGGGATCACTTCGCCGAACAGGTCGGGCTTGAACGCCAGCTGGCAACTCCAGTCGGGATGCGGGCCGACAGGCTTTTCGTGCACGCGGCCCATCTTCAGCGGAAAGCGCCGTGCCGCTTCTTCGCAGAGCGTGCGGGCCTGCTCAAGGGTCGTGGCGTCGAAGTACACGTGGGCATGGAAGCCCTTGATGCGGGGTGTGGAGAAATCCTGCATGTCACGCCTCCCGAAATACCGAAGGCCCCATGGTACCTGCAAGCGATGGCCGGGCCGCGAGGATTTCCGCCGCCATCAGTAGCCGGCGAGGTTATCGATGGGCTGGAAGGCGGCGAGAAGAACCAACCGTTAGTCAGGCCTCAGACTGCGATGCCTTCCCGGCTCCTGATGAGCTGCGCCTGGCGCGCTTCGTCGCCCAGTTCCTGCTGCAGCCAGTCGACGAAACACTTCATCAGCCGCGCCCGCCGCTTGCGCTCCGGCTGCACCAGGTAGTACCCCAGGTCCGAGCTGACCCGGGTATCCAGCACGGGCACCAGCAGGCCCTGGTCGAGCAGGTCGTCCACCAGGTAGCGCCAGCCGATGGCCACGCCCTGGCCGGCGATGGCGGCCTGGATCAGCAGGGTGTAGTTGTCGAAGCGCAACATGCCGGAACCCGGCGGCTGGGCAATGCCGAGCTCGCGGAACAACGCGTTCCAGTCGAACCAGCGGGTGCGCACTTCAGGCTTGAGGTGCAGCAGCGGCAATTCCGCGAGGGCCGCCACCGGCAACGGCTGTTCACGCCCGGCCAGCAGCCGCGGACTGGCGATGGGAAAGACCTCCTCACGGAACAACAGCATCGCTTCCCCATGCTTGAAGCGACCGTCGCCAAAGGCAATCGCGATGTCCACTTCGGACCTCAGCATATTCATGGTGCGGTCACTGGTGACGATGCTGACGTCGATTTCCGGGTTGGCCTCGTGGAAGCGGTGCAAGCGCGGCATCAGCCAGTAGGCGGCGAAGGCGAAGTCGGTGGCCACCTGCAGCACCTCATGCTGGGGCCGCGACCCGATGGCTTCGAGCCCGGCGTTGATGGCCTGCAAGCCTTCCTGCACATGGAGGAACAGCAGCCGGCCAGCATCGGTGAGTTCGATGCCGCGATAAACACGGTCGAACAGGCGGGTCGCCAGTTGCCTCTCGAGGCGCTGGATCTGCTGGCTCACCGCCGGCTGGGTCGTCCCCAGCTCGACAGCGGCGGCGGTGAAGCTGAGGTGACGGGCGGCGGATTCGAACACCCGCAGCAGGTCCAGGGACAGCTCAGCCTGTAGTTCTGCCATAACGTTTGCTTATCCGAGTCATGTTGCGCCGTGCGCTTTACCGGGATGACCGCGAACGCAATCATCGTTCCACGCACTTTCGCATAATTCGACGGTATGGATAAGCGAACGATGAAACGCCCCAATATCCTCTTCATCATGGCCGACCAGATGGCCGCACCGATGCTTCCTTTCTACGCAGAGTCCCCTGTCAAGGTGCCGCACCTGTCGCGGCTCGCCGCCGAAGGCGTGGTCTTCGATTCGGCCTACTGCAACAGCCCGCTTTGTGCGCCCTCGCGCTTTACCCAGGTGAGCGGACAGCTGCCGTCGAAGATCGGCGCGTACGACAACGCTGCCGACTTTCCCGCCGACGTGCCGACCTACGCCCACTATCTGCGTCGCCTGGGCTACCGCACCGCGCTCTCCGGCAAGATGCACTTCTGCGGTCCGGACCAGTTGCATGGCTACGAGGAGCGCCTGACCAGCGATATCTACCCGGCAGATTACGGCTGGGCGGTGAACTGGGATGAGCCCGACGTCCGTCCGAGCTGGTACCACAACATGTCCTCGGTGCTGCAGGCCGGACCCTGCGTGAGGACCAACCAGCTGGATTTCGATGAGGAGGTGGTGTTCAAGGCGCGGCAGTATCTCTACGACCATGTGCGCGACAATGCCGACCAGCCCTTCTGCCTGACCGTGTCGCTGACCCATCCGCACGATCCCTACACCATTCCGGCGGAGTACTGGGATCGTTACGAGGACGTGGAGATTCCGCTGCCGCGCCTGCACTTCGCCGATGCCGAGCAGGACCCGCACAGCCAGCGCCTGCTCAAGGTCATCGACCTCTGGGGAAAACCGCTGCCCGAAGAGAAGATCCGCGACGCGCGCCGTGCCTACTTCGGCGCCTGCAGCTATGTCGACGACCAGATCGGCGCCCTGTTGAAGACCCTGGCCGAATGCCGGCTGGAAGAGGACACCATCGTCGTGTTCTCCGGCGACCACGGCGACATGCTTGGCGAGCGCGGCCTCTGGTACAAGATGCACTGGTTCGAGATGGCCGCCCGCGTGCCGCTGCTGGTCTACGCTCCCCGCCGCTTCCAGGCGCAACGGGTGAGCCAATCGGTCTCCACCGTCGACCTGCTTCCGACCCTGGTGGAGCTGGCCGGTGGCGTGGTCGAGCGCAACCTGCCGCTCGACGGCCGCTCCCTGCTGCCGCACCTGCAAGGGCAGAGGGGCCACGACGAGGTGCTAGGCGAGTACATGGCCGAAGGCACCACCAGCCCGTTGATGATGATTCGCCGTGGCCCGTACAAATTCATCTACTCGGAAGAAGACCCCATCCTGCTATTCGACCTGGCCAACGACCCGCAGGAGCTGGAAAACCTGGCAACCTCGCCGGACCATCAGGCCCTGCTTGCGGCGTTCCTCGACGAGGCCCGCACTCGCTGGGATATCCCGGTGATCGCCGAAGCCGCACTGGCCAGCCAGCGCCGCCGTCGCTTCGTGGCCGACGCCCTGACCCAGGGCAAGCTCGCCAGCTGGGACCACCAGCCCTTCGTCGACGCCAGCCAGCAGTACATGCGTAATCACATCGACCTGGACGACCTGGAACGCCGCGCGCGTTTTCCCCAACCCTGAAGAACGCTGTAGGAACCCGCTCAGCGGACGAAGAAGGCCGCACCAGGACTTTCGCGAGCAAGCTCGCTCCTACGGACACACAATCACTCGGAGGAATCACGGCATGAAGACGATCAATGCGGTACTTGCCGGCAGCGCGCTGCTGACCGGCCTTGCGTTCAACGTCCAGGCTGAGGACGCCAGTTGCGCAACGGTGAAGCTGGGCGATCCGGGCTGGAGCGATATCGCCGTGACCAATGGTGTGGCGCGTTTTCTCCTCGATGGACTGGGCTATCGCACCGAAACCCCGACGCTCGCCGTGCCGATCATCTTCGCCGGCCTGCACAAAGGCCAGATCGACGCCTTCCTCGGCAACTGGATGCCGGCGCAGCAAAGTAACTACGACAAGTTCGTCGGTGCCGGCAGCGTCGACAAGGTGGCGCAGAACCTCTCCGGCACCGAGTACACCCTGGCTGTGCCGCGCTACGCCTACGACGCCGGCGTGAAAACCTTCGCCGACCTGGATAAGTTCGCCGACAAGTTCGACCACAAGCTCTATGGCATCGCGTCCGGCTCGCCGGCCAACGAGTCGATCCGGCAGATGATCGCCAAGGATGAATTCGGCCTGGGCGACTGGAAGCTGGTGGAGTCCAGCGAGCAGGCGATGCTGGTGCAGGTGGGCCGGGCGGTGAAACGCGAGCAGTTCGTGGTCTTCCTCGGCTGGACCCCGCACCCGATGAACGTGCAGTACGACATGGCCTACCTCAAGGGTGGCGAGAAGTACTTCGGCGAAAGCGGCAGCGTGAACACCCTGGCGCGCAAGGGCTACGCGGAGCAGTGTCCGAACGTGGGCAAGTTGCTGGCCAACCTGCAATTCACCCAGGAGATGGAGAACGCCATCATGGATCAGGTACTCAACGGCAGCAACAACAACGACGCGGCCATCAAGGCCTGGCTCAAGTCCAATCCGGCCGTGATCGATGGCTGGCTGCAGGGCGTGACCACCCGCGACGGCGGCGATGGGTTGGCGGCGGTGAAGGCGAAGCTCTGAACTGCGTGGGGGCTGATCCGGCCTGTAGGGGCGAATTCATTCGCCAAGCAGGCCGAAGGTCTGCCATTCGCAACCGACCGGGGCAGTTGCGCTGCCCTTGGCGAATGAATTCGCCCCTACAAGAGCCTGGCCACCGAGATGAAACTGCCTGACCTCTTCCCCTTCCTCGCCTGGCTCCCAGACGTACGCCCCCGCAGCCTGGGCCGCGACGCGCTGGTGGGCCTGACCGGCGCCATCCTGGCCCTGCCGCAGTCCATCGCCTACGCACTGATCGCCGGATTGCCTGCGGAATATGGCCTGTACGCGGCGGTAGTCCCGGTGATCGTCGCCTGTCTCTGGGGCTCGTCGCGGCACCTGATCTGCGGACCGACGGCGGCGATCTCGGTGGTGCTCTTCGCCAGCGTCAGCCCACTGGCCCTGCCTGGCAGTCAGCAATACATCGGCCTGGTCCTCCTGCTGACCCTGCTCGCTGGCGCATTCCAATGGCTGGTCGGATTCCTGCGCTTCGGTTCCCTGGCCAACTTCGTCTCGCAGTCGGTTGTACTCGGCTTCACCCTGGGCGCGGCCTTGGTGATCGCCCTTGGCCAGGTGCCCAACCTGCTCGGACTGGCCAACCTCGAAGGGCGCGCCACCGCCTGGCAGAGCGCGCTGGAACTGGTCGGGCATGTCCGCGAACTGCACTGGCCTTCGCTTTGGGTGGCGGCCTTTACCCTTGGAGTATCGGTCCTCGTGCGCAGGCTAGGGCCACGGCTGCCGGCACTATTGATTGGCATCATCGGCGGCAGTTTGCTGGTGCTGGCCCTGCCGGCTACCTTCGCCGGCGTCGAGTTGGTACATCCCTTCAGCGGCAGCCTGCCGCCACTGGCCTCGATCCGCGTCGATGCCGAGGACGTGCTGCGCCTGGTCCCGTCGGCCGTGGCCTGCGGCCTGCTCGGCCTGGTCACCAGCCTGTCCATCGCCCGTGCACTCGCCAGCCAGTCCCGGCAGGTGCTGGACGCTAACCAGGAAAGCCGTGGCCAGGGCCTGTCCAACCTCATCGGTGCCTGGTTCTCCGGCTATCTCTCGGCGGGTTCTTTCACCCGTTCAGCACTCAATCTTCAGGCGGGTGCGCAGTCACCTTTGGCTGGGGTGTTCTCCGCACTCTGGGTGGCGCTGTTCGCCTTGCTGGGTGCACGACTGATCGCCCATATCCCGCTGCCGGCCATGGCAGCGAGCATCCTGCTGATTTGCTGGGGCTTGCTGGATGGACGCAGCGTCCGCCAGCTATGGCGCGTCAGCCGGGCGGAGTTCGCGGTGATGGCGATGACCTGCGCGGCCACTCTGCTGCTGGAACTGCAAACCGCCATCTACGCCGGGGTGCTGGCGTCGCTGTTCTTCTATCTCAAGCGCACGTCGCAACCCCGGGTGCTGCAGGCGCAGGAGGGCGATGCCGAGGTGCTGCGTATCGAGGGCTCGATCTTCTTCGGCGCTTGCCCCTATCTACAGAAGCTGATCCAGCGCAGCCGCGCCGGGCGCCTGGTGCTGGATGCGCACCATGTGAACTTCATCGATTACGCCGGGGTGAGCATGCTCCATGACGAAGCACGGCGACTGGGCGGGGAAGGCCGCAGCCTGGTGCTGCGTCGCGCCCGACCGCAAGTGGAGCGGGAGCTGCGCAAGCTGGAAGGCGAGGGAAGTCTGTTGGTAATCGAGGGATGAAGCGGAGCGGCGAGCCTGCGATTTGTAGGATGGGTGGAGCGGAACGATACCCATCCTACAAAAACTACCCTTCGCGAATGAATTCGCTCCTACAGGGACGCGGTCAGCCTTGGGCCAGCTGGCGACGCAGCTCGGCCAGCACCGGGGCGCTGTCGGGCAATACGCCGCGCCACAGCAGGAAAGCTTCGGCCGCCTGCTCCGCCAGCATGCCCAGGCCATCGAGGGTACGCGCGGCGCCATGCTCGGCGGCCCAGCGGTTGAAGGCGGTCATGTCCTTGCCGTACATCATGTCGTAGCAGAGGGTGTGGCCCGGTTTGATGAGACTCGGTGAAATCGGCGGCAGGTCGCCGGCGAGACTTGCCGAGGTGCCGTTGATGATCAGGTCGACCGGCTCTTCCAGCCAATCGAAGCCGCTGGCGGATACCGGCCCGAGGTCGGCGAACAGCTGGGCCAGTGCCTCGGCCTTCTCCACGGTACGGTTGGCGATCACCAGGGCTGCCGGCTTCTCGGCCAGCAACGGCTCGATTACGCCCCGAGCGGCACCGCCCGCACCCAGCAGGAGGATGCGCTTGCCGGTCAGGTCGAGGCCGGCGTTGCGGGTGAGGTCGCGCACCAGGCCTGCACCGTCGGTGTTGTCGCCGAGCAGGCTGCCATCATCCAGCCGCTTCAGGGTGTTCACTGCACCCGCGCGCTGGGCGCGAGCACTGAGGCTGCTGGCCAACTGGTAGGCCTGTTCCTTGAAGGGCACGGTGACGTTGCCGCCTTTGCCGGTTTCGAAGAACTGCCGGGCGCAGCCGGTGAAGTCGTCCAGCGGCGCCAGCACGGCTTCATAGGTGAGCTGTTGGCCGGTCTGTTCGGCGAACAGGCGGTGAATCAGCGGCGACTTGCTGTGGCCGATGGGGTTGCCGAAGACGCAGTAGCGATCAGTCACAGCCCTGCCTCCCCGAGCCAGTCGCGGTCTTTCAGGAAGTACTCGGTCAGGCGCGCTTCCTCGCTGCCCGGCTCCGGCTTCCAGTCGTAGCCCCAGCGTACGTGCGGCGGCAGCGACATGAGGATGGACTCGGTACGACCACCCGACTGCAGACCGAAGAGGGTGCCGCGATCGAACACCAGATTGAACTCCACGTAGCGGCCACGACGGAAGGCCTGGAATTCGCGCTGTTTCTCGGTGAAGGGGGTGTCCTTGCGCTTTTTCAGGATCGGCAGGTAGGCCTCCAGATAGGCATCACCGATGGCGCGCATGAAGGCGAAGCTGGTGTCGAAGTCCCACTGGTTCAGGTCATCGAAGAACAGGCCGCCGATACCGCGAGGCTCGTTGCGGTGCTTGAGGTGGAAGTACCGGTCGCACCATTCCTTGTAGCGCGGGTACACATCGGCGCCGAAGGGCGCGCAGGCGTCGCGGGCCACCTGGTGCCAGAGCACGCAGTCTTCTTCGACGGCGTAATAGGGCGTCAGGTCGAAGCCGCCGCCGAACCACCAGACCGGTTCTTCACCTTCTTTCTCGGCACAGAAGAAGCGCACATTGGCGTGGGAGGTGGGGATGTGGGGGTTTTCCGGGTGGATGACCAGGGATACGCCGAGGGCCTGGAAGCCACGGCCGGCCAGTTCCGGACGGTGGGCGCTGGCTGACGGTGGCAGGTTGGCACCGAACACGTGGGAGAAGTTCACGCCACCCTTCTCGATCAGCGCGCCGTTCTCGATCACCCGGGTACGACCGCCACCACCAGCGGGACGAGTCCAGGCGTCCTCGTAAAAACCGGTCTTGCCATCCTCGGCCGCCAGGGCGGCGCAGATGCGGTCTTGCAAATCGAGCAGATAGGCCTTCACGGCCTCGATACGGTCAGTCACGTGGTCAACCCTGGCAGCGGTTAGGTGGCGGAAAAATGAGCAGGCAAGCATACCACCGCGCGGGTGCGGTCGTGGCTTGACGGGAATCAAGGCGAGGCGTTGGATGGGAGCTTTTCCAACCAGGAGGTTGCCAGCATGGCCAAACGCATCCAGTTCTCCACCTACGGTGGCCCGGAGGTTCTCGAATATGCGGACTACCAACCGCCGCAACCGGGACCGCAGGAAGTACGCGTGCGCAATCGCGCCATCGGCTTGAACTTCATCGACACCTACTACCGCAGCGGCCTCTACCCCGCGCCGAACTTTCCCACCAGCCTGGGCACCGAAGGGGCCGGCGAGGTGGAGGCCGTGGGCAGCGCGGTGACCCAGTTCAAGGTGGGCGACCGGGTCGCCTACGCCACCGGCCCGCTGGGAGCCTACAGCGAGTTGCATGTGCTGCCGGGGGACAAGCTGGTGCGTCTGCCGGACAGCATCAGCTTCGAGCAGGCGGCGGCGGTGATGCTCAAGGGGCTGACCGTGCAATACCTGCTGCGCCAGACCTATGAGCTGAAGGGTGGTGAGACCATCCTCTTCCATGCCGCCGCCGGCGGGGTCGGGCAGATCGCCTGCCAATGGGCGCGAGCCCTTGGGGTCAAGCTGATCGGCACGGTCAGTTCGGCCGAAAAAGCCTCACTGGCCAAGGCCAACGGCGCCTGGGCAACCATCGACTACAGCTACGAGAACGTGGTGCAAAGGGTGCTGGAGCTCACCGATGGCGCCAAGTGCCCGGTGGTCTATGACTCGGTGGGCAAGGACACCTGGGAAATCTCGCTGGATTGCGTGGCGCCACGCGGCCTGATGGTGAGCTTCGGCAATGCCTCGGGGCCGGTGACCGGGGTGAACCTGGGCATCCTGGCGCAGAAGGGCTCGCTCTATGTCACCCGGCCGACGCTGTTCGGTTACGCCAGCACCCCGCAACGCCTGCAGGCGATGGCGGATGAGCTGTTCGGGCTGATCGCCGACGGCCGCATCACGGTGGAGGTGAGTCAGCGCTTCGCCCTGGCCGAGGCGGCGCAGGCCCACACCGCCCTCGCCAGTCGCCAGACCACCGGCTCTACCGTGCTTATCCCCTGAGCACGCGGCCGCTGGCCAGGTCGCGGATCACGCTGGGATTGCGGCGTCCACCCAGGGCGCCGCCCAGCACCGCGTCCAGGGTGTCACCGAAGTACTGCTGGACCCGCAGGCGCGAGTAGGCGGAAGGACGGCCGGTGGGGTTGGCGGACGTGGATACCAGTGGCCCGGTGAGGGCGCAAAGGTCACGTACCAACGGGTGATCGCTGACACGCAGGGCGACACTGTCGTGCTGTCCGGTGATCCACTCGGGGAGCAGGTTCTGGTGCGGCACGAGCCAGGTGTTTGGGCCGGGCCAGGTGCTGGCGAGCTTGTCGATCCAGGCGTCGGGAAAACCTTCGAGGAGGAAATCGAACTGGCGGATGTTGTCCGCCACCAGGATCAGCCCCTTTTCCACGGGGCGTTCCTTGAGCGCCAGCAGGCGATAAACCGCGTCCTCGTTCCAGGGATCGCAGCCCAGGCCCCAGACCGCCTCGGTGGGATAAGCGATCACGCCACCTTCGCGCACGACCCGCGCCACTTGCTGTACTCGCCAACGACTGACCATTCCCCATTCCCCGCAAAACTGGATTGGCAAAGTGTACAGGGCTCAACCTTGGCGATGCACCCAGCAGCCCGCCTCGCGGGCGACGCGCCCCCGCAGTTCCAGGTCAGTGAGTTCGGCGAGCAGGCGCGGCAGTTCCCAGCCGCTGGCTGCTGCCAGCCCTTCGCTGCTGTAGGGGGCCGCGCGCAGCAGGTCGAGCAGGGGATGGGACTCTATCGTCATGGCTTCGCTTTGGGCATCGGGCGCCACGGCCTGCCAGCCGCGCAACGCTTCGAGGATGTCTTCCACCTTCTCCACCAGCGCCGCGCCTTCGCGGATCAACTGGTGACAGCCGCGCGCACCGGGATGGTGGATGGAGCCGGGAATGGCATAGACCTCGCGCCCCTGCTCGGCCGCCAGCCGTGCGGTGATCAGCGAGCCGCTGGAAGGGCTGGCCTCCACCACCAGCACACCGAGGGACAAGCCACTGATGATGCGATTGCGTCGGGGAAAGTTGGACGGCTGAGGCGGGCAGTCCAGTGGCAGTTCGGACACCAGCGCACCGCCTTCTTCGACGATGCGTGCGGCCAGGTCGCGGTGACGGTTGGGGTAAATGCGCTGCAGCCCGGTGCCGAGCACCGCAATGGTCTTGCCGGTGGCTTCAAGCGCGCCCAGGTGGGCGGCGCCATCGATGCCCAGGGCCAGCCCGCTGGTAATGACGAAGCCACCGCCCGCCAGGCTGCGGGCGAATGCGCGCGCCGTGTCCAGGCCCGCAGCAGAAGCCCGGCGACTGCCGACCATGGCCAGTTGCGGGCGTTCCAGCAGCGAGGCATCGCCGGCGACATACAGCAGCGGAGGCGCGTTGCCGACCTCGGTCAGCAGGGCCGGGTAACCAGAGTCGTCCCAGCACAGCAGATGGCGGCCGGGCTGTTCTTGCCAGGCCAGTGCGCGAGCCGCGGCATCACGGATTTCCGGACTGCGACGAAGGTCGGCGCAATGCTCCGGCAGGCCCAGCGATCGCCAGGCGGCGGCTGGCGCACTGAGTGCCGCGGAAGCAGAACCGAAGGCTTCGAGCAGGCGGCGGAATCGGGCAGGGCCAAGTTCAGGGAGATGATGCAGACGCAGGCGAGCTTCCAGCTCGGCGGGGGAGATTGATGACACGTCGATCGGTCCTTGATCGCACCGCAACCGCGGCAGAACGGCCATCAATACAACAAGCCCCCGCGGGGCGGGGGCTTGGAGGTGTTACGGGTTGTGTACCTTGTCCAGCACCGCCAACTGGCGGGTGGCGGCCAGTACCAGGCCGTAGCTGAGCTTGTCGTAGGTGCGGAACACCATCAGCAGGCCGGCACGCTCATCAGGGATCTTGATGAACTCGTCGGTGACGCGGTCGCGCACGGTCTCGCCGGTCTTGTAGACCGCCAGCACGTTGCCTTCCACCAGGCCGTCACGCTTGCCCTTGTTGATGGTGACCACATCGAACTGACCGATCTGGGTCACGCCGCGCGGTACGTCGAGGATCACGCCACTGACATCACGCTCCGGTGCGCTGGGCATGAAGGTGGAGTTGATCGCGCGTTCCTCGGTGGGGAAGAGGCGGTCGCCCAGACGGACCTCCTGGGTAGAGCGGGTCAGCTCCAGGGTGCCGATATCGCCTTCGTCGGCCACCATCTCGCCGCCGCCGATGTCGTCGGCGTTGATGCCGAGGAATTCCTGGGTCTCAGGGTCCACATAGGTCTTGCCCTGGCGGAAGATGCCGTAGGCCGGTTGCTCGTGGGAGAAGTTGCCGCGGGCGTAGACGCGGTCACCCGCACCACTGACCACGCGCTCGGCATTGCCGGCGACGATATAGGGTGCGGTCTGGAACTGCTCGGGATCATCGATGATGCGGTTGGTCAGCAGGAAGGCGTTGATCGCCTCCAGCGGAATGGCCGGAATGGCTTCGGCCATCGGCGTGCTGCGCACCTGGGGCGACAGCTTGATGGTGCCGCGGGACGCACCGCGATTCAGCATGAGGCGCGGCTGACCATCGATGTAGACGAGGCTGAGCACGTCACCGGGATAGATCAGGTGCGGGTTCTCGATCTGCGGGTTGGCATGCCAGATTTCCGGCCACTTCCACGGCTGGCGCAGGAACTTGCCGGAAATGTCCCAGAGCGTGTCGCCCTTGACGACGGTATAGCGCTCCGGATGCCCGTCCCTGAGTTCCACCGCAGCCTGGGTCAGGCCACTGGCGGCGAGGAGCAGCAGGGCGAGTAGTGATTTCCTCATGCGGTGAATCCCTTTATTATGTCCGTTCACATGAAACGCCCTGAGAGCCGCCCCAACCGGGCTCTTCAGCCGTTTTTCGATGCTGCTCACCATCTTAGCAGCGGATTTTCAACATATTCCACAAGTGCATCACAAACGCATATGGCGATTCTGAACATTCTCGAATTCCCCGATCCGCGGCTGCGCACAATCGCCAAACCGGTGGCTGTGGTCGACGATTCCATCCGCCAGTTGATCGATGACATGTTCGAAACCATGTACGCCGCTCCGGGTATCGGCCTGGCCGCGACCCAGGTGAACGTCCACAAACGAGTGGTGGTGATGGACCTGTCGGAAGACAAGTCCGAGCCTCGGGTCTTCATCAATCCCGAGTTCGAATCCCTGACCGAACAGATGGACCAGTACCAGGAAGGTTGCCTTTCGGTACCGGGTTTCTATGAAAACGTCGATCGCCCGCAGAAGGTGAAGATCAAGGCCCTGGACCGCGATGGCCAGCCTTATGAGCTGATCGCCGAGGGCCTGCTCGCCGTGTGCATCCAGCACGAGTGCGACCACCTCAACGGCAAGCTCTTCGTCGACTACCTGTCTTCCCTCAAGCGCGACCGCATCAAGAAGAAGCTGGAAAAGCAACATCGCCAGCAGGCTTGATTCCCCCGATACCAAAGGCTTGCCCCGGCAAGCCTTTTCTTTTTGGTGACTTTCACATGACTGAGCCCCTGCGCCTCGTCTTCGCCGGCACCCCGGAGTTTGCCGCGGAGCACCTCAAAGCCTTGCTCGACTCCCGCCACCAGGTCATCGCCGTCTACACCCAGCCGGACCGCCCGGCCGGTCGCGGCCAGAAGATGATGCCGAGCCCGGTCAAGCAACTGGCGGTCGAGCATGGCATCCCGGTGCTGCAACCGCCGACCCTGCGTGATCCGGCAGCCCAGGCGGAGCTCAAGGCCCTTGGCGCCGACCTGATGGTGGTAGTCGCCTACGGCCTGATCCTGCCGCAGGTGGTGCTCGATACGCCGCGTCTGGGCTGCATCAACAGCCACGCCTCGCTGCTGCCTCGCTGGCGTGGTGCTGCGCCGATCCAGCGCGCGGTTCAGGCGGGCGACGCGGAAAGCGGTGTCACCGTGATGCAGATGGAGGCGGGCCTCGACACCGGTCCGATGCTGCTCAAGGTCACCACGCCGATCAGCGCGCAAGACACTGGCGGCAGCCTCCACGACCGCCTCGCCCAACTGGGCCCGCAAGCGGTCCTCGAAGCCCTCGAAGGGCTGGCGGCCGGAACCCTGAAAGGTGAAGTCCAGGACGACGCCCTGGCCAACTATGCGCACAAGCTGAACAAGGATGAGGCGCGCCTCGACTGGTCCCGCCCGGCGGTGGAGCTGGAACGCCTGGTTCGCGCCTTCAATCCATGGCCCATCTGCCACAGCACCCTCGACGGCGAGCCGCTGAAAGTGCTCGCCGCCGCGCTGGGCGATGGCAAAGGCACGCCCGGCCAGATCCTCGCAGCGAGCAAGGACGGCCTGACGGTGGCCTGTGGCGATGGCGCCCTGCGCTTGACCCGCCTGCAACTGCCCGGCGGCAAGCCGCTGAACTTCGCCGACTTGTTCAACAGCCGCCGCGAGCAGTTCGCCGTGGGCAAGGTACTCGGCGCATGAATCCGCGTCTCGCCGCCGCCCGCGCACTGGCCGCGGTCCTTTCCGGCAAGGCCTCCCTGGGCGGCAGCCTGCCGCCGCAGCTGGACAAGGTGGACCCGCGTGATCGCGCCCTGGCCCAGGACCTGGCCTTCGGTGCCGCGCGTTGGCAACCACGTCTCGCTGCCCTGGCTGAGCGTCTGCTGCAAAAGCCCTTCAAATCCGCGGATAAGGATGTGGAAGCGCTGCTCCTGGTCGGCCTCTACCAGCTCTTCTACACCCGCATTCCCGCCCATGCCGCCATCGGCGAAACCGTGGGCTGCTCCGACAAGTTGAAGAAACCCTGGGCCAAGGGCCTGCTCAACGCCGTGCTGCGCAACGCCCAGCGCCAGGGCGAGTCGATCTTCGCCGAGCTGGAGCGCGACCCGGCGGCACGTACCGCCCACCCACGCTGGCTACAGAAAGCCCTCAAGGCGGCCTGGCCTGAACACTGGGAAGCCGTCTGCGCGGCGAACAACGCCCATCCGCCGTTGATCCTGCGGATCAATCGCCGCCATGGCAGCCGCGACGACTATCTGGCCGAGTTACAGCAAGCCGGCATCGCTGCCGAACCCTGCGCCTTCAGCCGTGATGGCATCCGCCTCATCGAGGCCTGCGACGTGAAGACCCTGCCGGGCTTCGCCGAAGGTCGCGTCAGCGTGCAGGACGAAGCCGCGCAGTTGGCCGCCGACCTCCTGGAGCTGGCGCCCGGGCAGCGCGTGCTCGACGCCTGCTGCGCCCCCGGCGGCAAGACCTGCCACGTCCTCGAGGCCGAACCCGGTCTCTCCGAAGTGGTGGCTGTCGACCTGGAAGAAAGCCGCCTGGTGCGCGTGCGCGAGAACCTCGCGCGACTCGGCCTGGAAGCCAGGCTGATCGCCGCTGATGGCAGGGATACCGCGAGCTGGTGGGACGGCAAGACATTCCAGCGCATCCTCCTCGATGCTCCCTGCTCGGCCACCGGCGTGATCCGTCGCCACCCGGACATCAAGCTGACCCGCAAGGAAGAAGACATCGCCGCGCTCGCCGAACTGCAGGGTGAGCTGCTGGATGCCCTCTGGCCGACTCTGGAAGTCGGTGGCGTGCTGCTCTATGCCACCTGCTCCACGCTCCCACGGGAAAACAGCGACAACATCGCCGCTTTCCTCGCCCGCACCCCTGGCGCCCGCGAGCTGGACATCCCCGGCCCCTTCGGATTGAAACAACCCCATGGCCGTCAGTTGCTGGCGCAGGAAGACGGCCATGACGGTTTCTACTATGCCAAGCTGATCAAGATCGCCGCTTCAGCACGCGGCTAACGGAGTTAGCAGTGAAGATCATCATTCTCGGCGCGGGGCAGGTCGGTGGCACCTTGGCAGAGCACCTCTCGGGCGAAGCCAACGACATCACTGTGGTCGACACCGATGGCGACCGTCTGCGCGACCTCGGCGACCGACTCGACATCCGAACCGTGCAAGGCCGTGGCTCCTTCCCAACCGTGCTGCGCCAGGCCGGCGCCGACGATGCCGACATGCTGGTGGCGGTGACCAACAGCGACGAGGTGAACATGGTCGCCTGCCAGGTGGCCTACACGCTGTTCCACACGCCCACCAAGATCGCCCGGGTCCGCGAAGCGGCCTATCTCACCCGCGCCGGCCTGTTCGATAACGAAGCCATCCCGGTGGACGTGCTGATCAGCCCGGAACAGGTGGTGACCAACTACATCAAGCGCCTGATCGAATACCCCGGTGCGCTCCAGGTGATCGACTTCGCCGAGGGCAAGGCCCAACTGGTGGGGGTCAAGGCCTACTACGGCGGTCCGCTGGTGGGCCAGGAGCTGCGCCAGATCCGCGAGCACATGCCCAACGTGGATACCCGCGTGGCCGCCATCTTCCGTCGCAACCGGCCGATCCTGCCCAAGGGCGATACCGTGATCGAGGCCGACGACGAAGTCTTCTTCATCGCCGCCAAGGCCCACATCCGCGCGGTGATGAGCGAGCTGCGCCGCCTGGAAGACAGCTATAAGCGCGTGGTCATCGCCGGCGGTGGGCACATCGGCGAGCGCCTCGCCGAGGCCATCGAAAGCCGCTACCAGGTGAAGATCATCGAGATGAATCCGGCGCGCTGCCGTCACCTCTCGGAGGTGCTGGACAGCACCATCGTGCTCCAGGGCAGCGCCTCCGACCGCGACCTGCTGGTGGAAGAAAACATCAACGACGCCGACATCTTCCTCGCGCTGACCAACGACGACGAGGCCAATATCATGTCCTCGCTGCTGGCCAAACGCCTGGGCGCGCGCAAGGTGATGACCATCATCAACAACCCGGCCTACGTGGATCTGGTGCAGGGCGGCGACATCGACATCGCTATCAGCCCGCAGCTCGCCACCATCGGGACCTTGCTGACCCACGTGCGGCGTGGCGACATCGTCAGCGTGCACTCCCTGCGCCGTGGCGCGGCGGAGGCCATCGAAGCCATCGCCCACGGCGACGCGAAGTCGAGCAAGGTGGTGGGCAAGATGATCGAGGACATCGCCCTGCCGCCCGGCACCACCATCGGCGCCATCATCCGTGACGAGGAAGTGCTGATCGCCCACGACGACACCATCATCGAGTCGGGCGACCATGTGATCCTGTTCCTCGTGGACAAGAAGTACATCCGCGATGCCGAGCGGTTGTTCCAGGTGGGCCTGACCTTCTTCTAAGAGCCCGTCTACGATCAGTTGCGCGTCGGCCCTGCAGCGTTAAAAGCAGGCTCGGATTTGCTCATTTACAGATTGTTAACTCCGCATCCTCGCCTGCTTTTGCCTTGCATGGCTCTGGCTCGCAAGACCGTAAACAGACTCTAGGAGCGCACCCCCATGCTCGAAGGACTGGAAAAGATGCTGGCCAAGGGAGTGGACAACGCCCTGCTGCGCTTTGGCCTGGGTAAAGGCTACCTCGACCAGGGCGATGCCGCCCGGGCCGCCGAGCATCTGCGCCGTTGCGTCGAGCAGGACCCCAAGTACTCCGCCGCCTGGAAGCTGCTGGGCAAGGCCCTGGAAGCCGACGGCGACCTCGCCGCCGCTCGCGCGGCTTGGACCGAAGGCCTCGCGGCCGCGCAGGCCCATGGCGACAAGCAGGCGGAGAAGGAGATGACGGTGTTCCTCAAGCGCCTGGACAAGCGCGGCGGATCGCCGGACTGAGCGATTCATCAAGTTCAAAATGACTCGACGTCATGTCCAAGTGACTCTTCCCGCAATAGTCATTTGGACAATATCTCCCAATAAGCCGTTGATTTATAAAGCCTGAATTTCTGGCCCGATTCTTGTTCCTGTCAACACCTCGTGGTCCTGCCATGTCGGCCTCTTCCGGGAACAGGGGCGGGGTCGGATCAATCTTCGGTCAGAAAACGAAAACCGGCGCCCTCGGCATCTGCCCGCATCACTTCCATGTCCAGAACTGGCGCTTCGAAGGGCAGGTCCTGCACCTGGCCACGAACGATGCTGCCTACGGGAAGGCCAGCCAGGTCTGGATGGCGGACATAGACACCACCATCGGAGAGATCGCGAGTCTGGGCAACCAGCTCACCAAAGCTCGGGTGGCTGATCTTGATCCTGCATTTCATCGGAGTTCGGGGAAATTGCCGCTGGTTCGCCATGGGATCGCATCATCCTGAGCTGGTGAGTTGCCGACGTTAACGGTGTATCAGATCTGGAACAACCCTCACCCAGCCAGAAAAAAGGCGCCTTTCGGCGCCTTTCTGCTCAATACCACTTCTTCTCGCCATCGGGGCGTTTCTTGAAGCGCTTCATGCTCCACATGTACTGGGTCGGGTAGGCCCGCACGTACCTTTCCACCACTTGGCTCATGGCGGCGACGCCTTCTTCGACGTTTTCGCTGTACATGCCTTCGGGCGCGGCTTCGAGGATCACCTTGAAGCCCGAACCATCGGGCAGGCGCAGGGCATGCAGGAATACGCCGCGTGCCTTGTGGCCTGCCAGCATGCCGGGAACGAACTTGCTGGTCAGCGCCTGGGTGCCGAGGAAGGGCACGAAGACGCCCGCCGAGAGGCTCGGTTCCGGGTCGGCGGGAATGCCCACCGCACCGCCCTTGCGCACTTCCTTGATGACGCTGAGGATGCCTTCCTTGGTGGAGGGCGCCACGCGGTTACCCAGTTGCACGCGTTGCTGTTGCAGCAGCTCGTCCACCGCCTTCAGCTTCGGCGGACGGTAGAAGATGATGGGTTTGCACTGGGCGCAGTAGAAGTGGTTGAGCACTTCCCAGTTGCCCAGGTGGCTGGTGATGCCCACCACGCCCTTGCCACTGGCCAGGGCCTCGTGCAGCACGTCGAGGCCTTCCACTTCGCGTACCAGTCCGATGGACTTCTCCGCCGGCCAGATCCAGGCGCAGGCGCTTTCGGTGAAGGTCCGGCCGATATCCTTCAGGCTCTGACCAACGCGCTGATCCAGTTCCGCCGGCGACCATTCGGGGAAGCACTTGGACAGGTTGATCCGCACCACATCGCGGGACCGGTTCGGCAGCTTCCACATCAGCCAGCCAATGGTCGCGCCAACCGCTTGTACGGCGCGCCAGGGCAACATCGCGAAGAGGCGCAGGAAGCCGACAATCAGCGCACCTTTCAACTTATCCACAGGCAACTCCAGGACGTTCGAAAGCGCGCATTCTACCCTCGCACCGGATCACAGGGTCAGCTCGCGATAACGGTCGCAGTCCGTGGTGTGATCCATGACCATGCCGGCAGCCTGCATGAAGGCGTGGCAAATGGTCGGGCCGACGAAGGTGAAGCCGGCCTTTTTCAATGCGCGGCTCATGGCTTCGGCCTCGGGCGTGACCGCCGGCACCTGGCCGCGCTCGTTGAAGTGGTTGACCTTCGGCTTGCCGTCGACGAAGGACCAGAGCAGCTTCACCGGGTCTTCCTGGCGCAACCAGGCCTGGGCGTTCTGCCGCGCGGCTTTGAGCTTGAGGAAGTTGCGGATGATGCCCGGGTCCTGCATCAGCGCCTCGATTTCCTCGTCACTCATCACCGCCAGGCGCTTCGGGTCGAAACCGAACAGCACCTCGCGGTAACGCTCACGTTTCTTCAGCACGGTGATCCACGAAAGGCCTGCCTGGAAGCCTTCCAGCAGGAGCAGTTCGAAGAGCGCCGCGGGGTCCTTCAGCGGTACGCCCCATTCGGTGTCGTGGTAGGCGATGTAGAGGGGGTCGTCATTGCACCAGAAGCAGCGTGGCATAAGGCTTTCCATGCGGTTGCGGCGGGGTCGGATCGGGTATACTCCGGCATTTTCCGTCGAAGACCCAGCACAGGTGAAATTCGTGAGCCAGACTACGCCCGCCGTGCGCACCTTCCAAGACCTGATCCTCGCCCTGCAGCAGTACTGGGCCGAGCAGGGCTGCGTGGTGCTCCAGCCCTACGACATGGAAGTGGGCGCCGGTACTTTCCACACCGCCACCTTCCTCCGCGCCATCGGCCCGGAGACCTGGAACGCCGCCTACGTGCAGCCGTCCCGCCGTCCGACCGACGGCCGCTACGGCGAGAACCCCAACCGCCTGCAGCACTATTACCAGTTCCAGGTGGTCCTCAAGCCCAACCCGGAGAACTTCCAGGAGCTGTACCTCGGCTCGCTGAAGGCCATCGGCGTCGACCCGCTGGTGCATGACATCCGCTTCGTCGAAGACAACTGGGAATCGCCGACCCTCGGCGCCTGGGGCCTGGGCTGGGAAATCTGGCTGAACGGCATGGAAGTCACCCAGTTCACTTACTTCCAGCAGGTCGGCGGCATCGAGTGCTACCCGGTCACCGGGGAGATCACCTACGGTCTCGAGCGCCTGGCCATGTACATCCAGGGCGTCGACTCGGTGTACGACCTGGTCTGGGCCGACGGTCCCTTCGGCAAGGTCACCTATGGCGATGTGTTTCACCAGAACGAAGTGGAACAGTCGACCTACAACTTCGAGCACGCCAACGTCGAGAAGCTGTTCGAGCTGTTCGACTTCTACGAGAGCGAAGCGAATCGCCTCATCGAGCTGCAGCTGCCGCTGCCGACCTACGAGATGGTCCTCAAGGCCTCCCACACCTTCAACCTGCTGGACGCCCGCCGCGCCATCTCGGTGACCGAGCGCCAGCGCTACATCCTGCGCGTGCGCACCCTGGCCCGCGCCGTGGCGCAAAGCTACCTGCAGGCGCGCGCGCGTCTCGGCTTCCCCATGGCCACTCCCGAACTGCGTGACGAAGTACTGGCCAAGCTGGAGGCTCAAGAATGAGTGCACAAGATTTCCTGGTAGAGCTGGGCACTGAAGAGCTGCCTCCCAAGGCCCTGAAAACCCTGGGTGACGCTTTCCTCGGCGGCATCGAGCAAGGCCTCAAGGCCGCCGGCCTGGGCTATGCCAAGGCCCAGGTATTCGCCGCCCCGCGCCGTCTGGCCGTGCTGGTGGAGCAACTGGCCACCCAGCAACCCGATCGCAGCGTCAACCTCGACGGTCCGCCGATCCAGGCCGCCTTCGATGCCGAAGGCAAGCCGACGCAGGCCGCACTGGGCTTTGCCCGCAAGTGCGGCGTCGACCTGGAGCAGATCGACAAGAGCGGTCCGAAACTGAAGTTCAGCCAGTCCATCCCCGGCCAGCCTGCCGCGGGCTTGCTGCCGGGCATCGTCGAAACCTCCCTGGCTGCCCTGCCGATTCCGAAGCGCATGCGCTGGGCCGCGCGCCGCGAAGAGTTCGTCCGTCCGACCCAGTGGCTGGTCATGCTGTTCGGCGACGACGTGGTGGATTGCGAGATCCTTACCCAGAAAGCCGGTCGTGAATCCCGTGGCCACCGTTTCCACAACCCGGATAACATCCGCATCAGCAAGCCTTCCACCTACCTGGAAGACCTGCGCAGCGCGCACGTGCTCGCCGACTTCGCTGAACGCCGCGAGATCATCGCCAAGCGTGTCGCCGAACTGGCTGCCGAACAGAACGGCACTGCCGTGGTGCCCGCCGACCTGCTGGACGAAGTGACTGCCCTGGTCGAGTGGCCGGTGCCGCTGGTGTGCTCCTTCGAGGAGCGCTTCCTCGCCGTGCCCCAGGAAGCCCTGATCTCCACCATGCAGGACAACCAGAAGTACTTCTGCCTGCTGGACGCCAACGGCAAGCTGCTGCCGCGCTTCATCACCGTCGCCAACGTGGTCAGCAAGGACCCGGCACAGATCGTCTCCGGTAATGAGAAAGTGGTTCGCCCGCGCCTCACCGACGCCGAGTTCTTCTTCAAGCAGGACAAGAAGCAGAAGCTCGAAGTCTTCAACGAGCGCCTGAAGAACGTGGTGTTCCAGGCCCAGCTCGGTACCGTGTACGAGAAGGCTGAGCGTGTATCCCGTCTGGCGGGCTTCGTGGCCGAGCAGATCGGCGCCGATCCGGCCCGCGCCGCTCGTGCCGGTATCCTCGCCAAGTGCGACCTGGCCACCGAGATGGTCGGTGAATTCCCGGAAATGCAGGGCATCGCCGGCTACTACTACGCGACCAACGACGGCGAGCCGGAAGACGTCGCCAAGGCGCTGAACGAGCAGTACATGCCCCGTGGCGCCGGCGCCGAGCTGCCGCAGACCCTCACCGGTGCCGCCGTTGCCGTGGCTGACAAGCTGGACACCCTGGTGGGTATCTTCGGCATCGGCATGCTCCCCACCGGCAGCAAGGATCCCTTCGCCCTGCGCCGCCAGGCCCTGGGTGTCCTGCGCATCCTGATCGAGAAGCAACTCAACCTCGACCTCGCGGCAGCCGTCGCCTTCGCCATCGACCTCTACGGCTCCAAGGTGAAATCCGAAGGCCTCGCCGAGCAGGTGCTGGAGTTCGTCTTCGACCGCCTGCGTGCCCGCTACGAGGACGAAGGCGTGGACGTTGCCGTCTACCTGTCGGTACGCGCCCTGCAGCCGTCCTCGGCCCTGGACTTCGACCAGCGCGTGCAGGCCGTCCAGGCCTTCCGCAAGTTGCCGGAAGCCGCTGCCCTGGCCGCCGCCAACAAGCGCGTGTCCAACCTGCTGAGCAAGGCTGAGGGCAGCGTTCCGAACCGCGTCGACAACGCCCTGCTGCAGGAACCCGCCGAGCAGGCCCTGGCCAAGGCCGTGGCCGACGCCGAACAGGCCCTGGCGAACGCCGGCAGCTACCGCGAAACCCTGGAGCGCCTGGCCCGCCTGCGCGAGCCGGTGGACAGCTTCTTCGAAGCGGTACTGGTCAACGCCGAAGACGCCGCAGTACGCAGCAACCGCTATGCACTGCTGGCCAAGCTGCGCGGCCTGTTCCTGGGCGTGGCTGACATTTCGGTACTGGGCTAAGTGATAGCGCGCGCCTGACCCGAGGCAGAGCGCTTCGGGTCAGGCGCGGCGTTTCAGGCGTCGTTCATGAAATTACTCATTCTCGACCGCGATGGAGTTATCAACGAAGACTCCGACGCGTACATCAAATCGCTTGAGGAATGGATCCCCATTCCCAGCGCTATCGCCGCCATCGCGCGCCTGAGCAAGGCCGGCTGGACCGTGGCCGTGGCCAGCAATCAATCCGGCATCGCTCGCGGCTACTACGACCTCGCCACCCTGGAGTCGATGCATGCGCGGCTCCGCGAGATGGTGGCGGAGCAGGGCGGCGAAGTCGGCGTGATCGAATACTGCCCGCATGGGCCGAACGACGGCTGTGATTGCCGCAAACCGCAGCCCGGTATGCTGCGGCGCATTGCTGCGCATTATGGCGTGGACCTTGCTGGCATCTGGTTCGTCGGCGACAGCAGTGGTGACCTGGAAGCAGCGCTGGCCGTCGATTGTCAGCCCGTTCTGGTTAAGACCGGCAAGGGCGAACGGACCCTGGCCAAACAGTTGCCAGCGGGCACCCTCGTATTCGACGATCTGGCGGCAGTCGCCACACATCTACTTCAGTAAGGTCAACAGCTCCCATGACGACAGTGCAGGCCATCAGAACCTTCCTTTTCTACCTGCTGCTGTCGCTGAGCGCCTTCATCTGGGGCACGCTGAGCCTCTTCTTCGCGCCGTTCATGCCGTTTCGCGCCCGCTACCGCTTCATCGTCTGGCGCTGGTGCCGGTTCGCTGTCTGGCTGGCCAAGGTGATGGTGGGTATTCGCTATGAAGTGAAAGGCAAGGAGAATATTCCGGCGCAACCCTGCGTGATCCTCGCCAAGCACCAGAGCACCTGGGAAACCTTCTACCTCTCTGGCGCGTTCGAGCCTCTCAGCCAGGTGGTAAAACGCGAGCTGCTGCGCGTCCCCTTCTTCGGCTGGGCCATGGCACTGATGAAGCCCATCGCCATCGATCGCAGTAACCCCAAGGCGGCACTCAAGCAGCTCGCTGCACAGGGCGACGAGCGTCTCAAGCAGGGCGCCTGGGTCCTGATCTTCCCGGAAGGTACGCGTGTTCCAGTGGGGGAAATGGGCAAATTCTCGCGTGGTGGCACTGCCCTCGCGGTCAACGCCGGCCTACCGGTGCTGCCTGTGGCGCACAACGCCGGTCACTTCTGGCCCAAGGCGGGCTGGGCCAAATACCCGGGCACCATCCAGGTCGTGATCGGTCCGGTCATGCATGCGGAAGGCGAGGGTCCAAGAGCCATTGCCGAATTGAATGACAGGGCGTTTGCCTGGGTGGAAGCCACTCAGCGCGAAATCGAAGGTCCGCAGACGATGGCATCGGTCGAGCACTCGGCCTGATCTGTGGATAAGCTGTGAACAAAATTTTGGCGAATCGCCGATTTCATAGCCCAAGGCCCTGATTTACAAGGACCTTCGTTTCACAATAAGTCTTAGCGAGAAAGTGCATAACGCTTTCTCGCCTTTCTCGTTAACCTTTCAAATAGCGCGAATCCAGACTGTTGAAGCACTGGACGATCCGTTCGCGCGCAACGCCTGGAAAATTCTTTTCGGTCAGGACGACTAGAACTCCTGGCTTGACCCTCCCGGAACGCAGCTGGCGCATCATGTAAGCGCTGATCTCTTCGTCTGTGATGCTGGATGCATCATCTCTGCTCTCGTCCATCCTATGCTCCTGTACGGCCTCCAGGGCCCCTGCAAGCGCGCTTCCAGGCTACGCCGTCTCTCTGCAGGTGCGAAGACCGCTCCCCAGCGCATACGAGCTGGAAACGCGTGAGCCAGGCGGTGTTCAAGCAAACAGGGGAGGAAGGACTTTGCAAAAGCCAGAAAGCACTGAGGGGAGCCGAAGCTCCCCTCAAATGTTTATTTCATTTTATTGTTGTTGTTCTTATCACGTATTCGTTGTTGTTCTTCGCTCCTGGCTACTAGCGCAACCAGAAATGGCTGGTCCCAACTGGACCGAGGGCAAACGGATTTTTTTGGACGCTGATCATGTCATCGTCATTGCTGAACCAACCAGAGCGCCGCTACCTCAAGGTAGTTTTATTGTTCTTTTGCTCTAGTCACCGGGTATGGAACGACACACCCTGTCCAAAAAAATCGGTTTGCTTCTTCTCTGTGCTGTTGTTTTTGTTCTGTCAGAGTCGAAAACGTTCTTTTTGAAGCTTTTTATTGTTGTTGTGCCATATAGAAAGCATGCGGCGTGCCAACTTTTACAAAACCCTTATAAATCAGCATCTTAGATAAATTACTTATTTTCTAGAGCTGGTTCATTGCCCCAATCTGTTCCCTTACGACCCGTCCGGATACTCCTCGGCCGCGGGTGGGGTAACACTCCGGGGGCAGGTTCCCCTCCATAGTGTTACCCGCTGTTTCTGCTACGTAACCCATTGCTGGTGAAGGAAAAACGCGCGTGAAGGTTCATTTCGAACTTGCCGCGAGCACCGAGCGGAGCCAATCCCTAGGCGCCCTCATTTCCCCGACATCGAATACGAATTCCTGCCCACGGTACGCGCTCCGCAACCGGCAAATCTCGCCCGCACGCTCCCATCGATCAAGTCGCCGGTGATAACTCAGCCCAGGGCTTTCCGCACTCGGTGCAAAGAAAGCTGGCAACTGCCAGTGCGTCTGAACCTTCGCCTCTGGCGCAGTCAGGACTAGGCGATTGTCGACGCCTGGAAATATTCCTGCCCCGCTGTTGGCTGTCCCGTCCAGGCATAGATGCTCTGCCGCAAGGTAGAGCGTATTGTGCGGATCGGGCGCGTAAGCAAAGTGCGGGTGATATCGCGCCCAAGGCAAGGCGTCCGGTGGTAACTCGTCGATCGTTAGAATCTCACCCACGCACAGCCAACCCCAGATGATCTGCCGAGCCATCTGTCCGGGAATGAATCGCCAGACTCCCTGCACGCTCTCCACAGGTCGAAATGAACCGAAGAAAAAGAAGAGATCACCGACTGCCACGCCTTCGTTGCGTAGATGCCCTTGGGCACTGCCACTTTGCCCCAGCATAGGCCGCCAGCCATGGGCACGTGACAGGGCGTCGACGCGAAGATCGGGATCGAGATGGGCGCCCCTGCAACTCCATGCTGGTTTGCCTCCCAGCTGGCTAACCAGCTCCCCAAGATTGATGCCTTCATAAGCAATGTCGTCGTATCGAACCGGCGAGTGCTCGTCCGGGATCGGCAGCGAACAGAGGCTTCCATCAGGCAGGATCGGGCTGGGAAATCCGCCTGCTGATGAATCGAAGCCTTTTCGGCTCAGGATAATGCGCAACCCACTTCCCTCGTTCGCGGCAATTTTGAAGCATCGCCTCATTAACGTTTCGCCGGTTTCTATCTGTATAGCTTCCCCAAAAAAAGAAGCCCCGGTTTTTGGCCGGGGCTTCCTGGAAGGCTTCGTTGCGTTCGTCAGACGTCGAGGTTGGACACCGCCAGGGCGTTGCTTTCGATGAAGTCGCGACGCGGTTCCACTGCATCGCCCATCAGGGTGTTGAAGATCTGGTCAGCCGCAATCGCGTCTTCGATGGTGACCTTGAGCATACGACGGACGTTCGGGTCCATTGTGGTTTCCCACAGCTGCTCCGGGTTCATCTCACCCAGCCCCTTATAGCGCTGGATGGTGTGACGCTTGGTGCTTTCGGCCATCAGCCAGGCCAGGGCTTCCTTGAAGCTGGCAACCGGCTTCTTGCGCTCGCCGCGCTGCACGTAGGCACCGTCCTCCAGCAGATTGTTGAGCTGGCTGCCCAGATCGGTCACCTGGCGGTAGTCGTTACTCGCGAAGAAGTCACGGTTGAAGGTGATGTAGTGGGAGAGACCATGGGCAGTCTGTTCCACTTCCGGCAGCCACAGGTGGCGCTCACGATCTTCGCGCAGGCTGGCGGTGTAGGTCAGGCCGGATTTCTCGGCAGCCTTCAGACGCGCCTGGAACGCTTCCAGCCAAGCCTGCATCACTGCATGATCAGAGAGCTGCTCGACGCTGACGCGAGGCAGATAGATCATGTGCTCGGTCAGTTCCTGCGGGTACAGGCGCGACAGACGCTTCAGGGTACGCATCACGCCGCGGTACTCGTTCACCAGTCGCTCAAGTGCCTCACCAGAAAGGCCAGGGGCATTCTCATTGACGTGCAGGCTGGCATCTTCCAGGGCCGACTGGGTCATGTACTCATCCATGGCCTCGTCATCCTTGATGTACTGCTCCTGCTTGCCTTTCTTGACCTTGTACAGCGGCGGTTGGGCAATGTAGATGTAGCCGCGCTCGACCAGCTCAGGCATTTGCCGGAAGAAGAAGGTTAGCAGCAGAGTACGGATGTGCGAACCGTCGACGTCGGCGTCGGTCATGATGATGATGTTGTGGTAACGCAGCTTGTCGATGTTGTATTCCTCGCGGCCGATCCCACACCCCAATGCGGTGATCAGGGTGCCGACTTCCTGCGAGGACAGCATCTTGTCGAAACGAGCTTTTTCCACGTTGAGGATTTTGCCCTTGAGCGGCAGGATCGCTTGGGTCTTGCGGTTACGCCCCTGCTTCGCCGAGCCACCCGCAGAGTCACCCTCCACGATGTAGAGTTCGGAAAGGGCAGGATCCTTCTCCTGGCAGTCGGCCAGTTTTCCGGGAAGACCGGCGATGTCCAGGGCACCCTTGCGACGCGTCATCTCACGGGCCTTGCGGGCGGCTTCACGGGCACGCGCGGCGTCGATCATCTTGCCGACCACGGCCTTGGCCTCGTTCGGATTCTCCAGCAGGAAGTCGGCAAAGTACTTGCCCATTTCCTGCTCTACCGCAGTTTTCACCTCGGAGGAAACGAGCTTGTCCTTGGTCTGGGAGCTGAACTTGGGATCAGGCACCTTGACCGAGATGATGGCGGTGAGACCTTCGCGAGCGTCATCACCGGTGGTGGCGACCTTGAACTTCTTCGCCAGGCCTTCCTGCTCGATGTAGTTATTCAGGTGACGGGTGAGGGCAGAGCGGAAGCCCGCCAGGTGTGTACCACCGTCGCGCTGGGGAATGTTGTTGGTGAAGCAGAGGATGTTTTCGTTGAAGCTGTCGTTCCACTGAAGGGCAACTTCCACGCCAACGCCGTCTTCTTCACGCTGGACATTGAAGTGGAACACTTCGTTGACGATGGTCTTGTTGGTATTCAGGTACTCGACGAAGGCTTTCAGTCCGCCCTCGTACTTGAACATTTCTTCCTTGCCGCTGCGCTCGTCGCGCAGCACGATGCCGACGCCGGAGTTCAGGAAGGACAGTTCGCGAATACGCTTGGCCAGGATGTCCCAGCTGAAGTGGATATTGGTGAAGGTCTCGGCGGAAGCCTTGAAGTGCACTTCGGTACCGGTGCCTTCGGTTTCACCAACGGGGCGCAGGGCGAACTGCGGAACACCGTGATGATAGATCTGTTCCCAGACCTGCCCAGCGCGGCGAATGGTCAGCCGCAGTTCCTCGGAAAGGGCGTTCACCACGGACACACCCACGCCGTGCAGACCGCCGGAGACCTTGTAGGTGTTGTCGTCGAACTTACCGCCAGCGTGGAGCACGGTCATGATGACCTCGGCAGCAGAAACCCCTTCTTCCTTATGGATATCCACGGGAATACCACGCCCGTTGTCGCGAACGGTGATGGACTCATCGGTGTGGATGGTAATGCTGATTTCCGAGCAGAAGCCGGCAAGTGCTTCGTCGATCGAGTTATCGACGACTTCGAACACCATGTGGTGCAGACCTGTCCCATCATCGGTGTCGCCGATGTACATACCGGGGCGTTTGCGTACGGCATCCAGCCCCTTCAGCACTTTGATGCTGGAAGAGTCGTACGTGTTGTTCTCGCTCATGCTTCACTCCCGATGATCGTAGGGCTGATACAGCCATGTTCCACGTGGAACATGGCGACCGGCGTATCCGTGCGCCAGCCGTCCCTCAGAAATTCATGGTCAACGCAGGTGATGAACACCTGGCAATCCAAATCTTCCAACAATCGGCACAGTGACTGCCGATGCTGTTCGTCCAACTCTGACGGTAAGTCGTCAACTAGATAGATGCACTGGCCACGCTTCGCCTGGTTGACCAGATGGCCTTGCGCGATACGCAGCGCGCAAACAACCAGCTTTTGCTGACCGCGCGACAGAATGTCCGCCGCACTATGTGCACCTGAACGCAATCGCAAGTCGGCACGTTGCGGCCCTGCCTGGGTATGTCCCATTTGCTGGTCACGGAGGAGGGAAGTGCTCAGCACTTCGGACAGTTCTCGGTCCTTGTCCCAGCCGCGGTAGTAACTGAGCGTGAGACTATCGAGTTCCACGAGCTCAGAAAGAATCCGTTCAAAGACCGGCTTCAACGCCTGAATGTAGGCTCGTCGATACTGGTCTATCTCATCACTGGCCAGGCACAACTCACGGTCCCAAGCCGCCTGCGAAGCGGCGTCAAGTGTACCATGCCGGAGCCACGAGTTCCGCTGCCGCAGGGCCTTCTGCAGCCGTTGCCAGGCTCCCATGAACCGAGGTTCCACGTGGAACACTCCCCAGTCGAGGAACTGTCGACGGATCTTGGGAGCACCCTCGAGCAGACGGAAACTGTCTGGGTTGATCAGCTGCAATGGCAACGCTTCGGCAAGTTGCGCAGCGCTTTTCGCATTCTGTCCGTCAATGCGAATCTGGAACTCACCCTGACGATCTCGAGAGACGCCAAGATTGGCTTGTCCACCTTCGCCAAGACTGACCTGCCCAAACACCGTACAAGCAGGCTGTTCGTACTGAATGACGGGCTGCAGGCGGGTACTGCGGAAGGAGCGCGCGAGGCCAAGGAGGTGAATGGCCTCCAGCAGACTGGTCTTTCCGCTGCCGTTGGCGCCGTACAGAATATTGATGCGGGGGGAGGGGGAGAGGGTCACCGGGTGCAAATTGCGCACCCCGGTGACCGAGATACGGCTTAAGGACATTGAGTCGTTACAGACGCATTGGCATTACGACGTAGGAAGACTCGTCGTTGTCGGCTTCCTGCACCAGAGCACTGCTGTTGGCATCGGACAGGATCAGGCGAACCTGTTCTGTGGACATCACGCCCAGAACGTCCAGCAGGTAGCTAACGTTGAAACCGATCTCCAGATTGCTGCCACCGTATTCCACGGCAACCTCTTCCTCTGCCTCTTCCTGTTCTGGGTTGTTCGCCTGAATCTTGAGCAGCCCAGCAGCCAGGGTCAGACGGATACCACGATATTTTTCGTTGGAAAGGATCGCGGTACGACTGAACGCCTCGCGCAAAGCTTGCCGATCACCAACTACCAGCTTGTCGCCGCCGCGGGGAAGTACGCGCTCGTAGTCCGGGAATTTGCCATCCACCAGTTTCGAGGTGAAGGTGAATTCGCCGGTCGTGGCGCGAATGTGGTGTTGGCCGAGAACGATGCGAACCTCGCCGTCCTGCTCAGTCAGCAGACGTGCCAGTTCCAGAATGCCCTTGCGCGGAACGATCACCTGATGACGTTCAGCTGCTTCGATACCGGCATTCATGGCGCACATCGCCAGACGGTGGCCGTCGGTGGCTACAGCACGCAGAACACCGGCATTCACTTCCAGCAACATCCCGTTCAGGTAATAACGGACATCCTGCTGTGCCATCGCGAAGCTGGTGCGCTCGATAAGACGACGTAGCTTGCTCTGCACCAGGCTGAAGTTAAGCGAGCCAGGACCTTCTTCCACAGTCGGGAAGTCATTGGCTGGCAAGGTGGAGAGCGTGAAGCGGCTGCGGCCTGCCTTGATCAGGAGCTTCTGCTCATCGACCCGAATGTCGATCAGCGCATCGCTCGGCAGGCTCTTGCAGATATCCATGAGCTTGCGCGCGGGTACGGTGATCTCACCTGGCTCCGCCGGTTCTTCCAGGGCAACGCGCCCAACCAGCTCGACCTCGAGGTCGGTGCCGGTCAACGACAGCTGCTGGCCTTCGACCACCAGTAGTACGTTGGAGAGGACCGGCAAGGTCTGGCGGCGCTCTACGACGCCGGCGACCAGTTGCAGGGGTTTCAACAGGGCTTCGCGTTGAATTGTGAAATGCATGGTCTAGTCCCTTGCCTCTTGGGCTGCGGTCAGGTGGTCAATGTACGCAGCAGATTCTTGTAATCCTCGCGGATATCCGCGTCGGATTCCCTTAATTGCGCAATCTTACGACAGGCGTGAAGTACCGTGGTGTGGTCTCTTCCGCCGAACGCGTCGCCGATTTCCGGCAGGCTGTGATTGGTCAATTCCTTGGACAGCGCCATGGCGACCTGACGCGGACGAGCCACCGAGCGCGAACGGCGCTTGGAGAGCATGTCGGACATCTTGATCTTGTAGTACTCGACTACGGTGCGCTGGATGTTGTCGATACTGACCAGTTTGTCCTGCAGGGCCAGTAGGTCCTTGAGCGACTCGCGAATCAGCTCGATTGTGATGTCACGTCCCATGAAGTGGGCATGCGCGATCACACGTTTCAACGCACCCTCCAGCTCACGCACGTTGGAACGGATACGCTGGGCAATGAAGAACGCGGCATCGTGCGGCAGATCGACCTTGGCCTGCTCGGCCTTTTTCATCAGGATCGCCACGCGAGTTTCCAGTTCCGGCGGCTCGACAGCTACCGTCAGACCCCAACCAAAGCGGGACTTGAGACGTTCTTCGAGGCCTTCGATTTCCTTGGGATAGCGATCGCTGGTGAGGATCACCTGCTGACCACCCTCCAGCAGGGCGTTGAAGGTGTGGAAAAACTCCTCCTGCGAACGCTCCTTGCGGGCGAAGAACTGGATATCGTCGATCAGCAAGGCGTCCACCGAGCGGTAGAAGCGCTTGAATTCGTTGATCGCATTCAGCTGCAAAGCCTTCACCATGTCCGCCACGAAGCGCTCGGAATGCAGGTAAACCACCTTGGCATTCGGATTCTTCTTCAGCAGGTGGTTACCCACAGCGTGCATCAAGTGCGTTTTACCGAGACCAACGCCGCCATAGAGGAATAGCGGGTTGTAGCCGTGCTTCGGGTTGTCAGCGACCTGCCAGGCAGCGGCGCGCGCCAACTGGTTCGACTTGCCCTCGACGAAGTTTTCGAAGGTGAAGGTGCGGTTCAGATAGCTGGTGTGCTTCAGCGCGCCTTCGACCTGCACGGAACGCTCGGTACGAATTGCTGGCGCGGGCACGACCGATGCCAATGGATCGAGATTGTCGCGGGACTCTTCCACGGTCTCGATGCGCATCTGCGGAGGTGCGACAGGTGCAGGGGCTGGCGGCGGGGCCATTACAGGCGGTGGAGGCGGTGGTGCCTTCCGCGGAGCAGGGCTGCGCTTGCTGCCTATTAATAAAGAAAGGGCTGGCGCAAGGCCATTGCCTCGTTCGCCTAGCAACTCGAGAAGCCGGCCCATGTACTTTTCATTGACCCAATCGAGCACGAACCGGTTAGGCGCATACACGCGCAGTTCGTCTCCATCGGCTTCAACCTGCAATGGGCGGATCCAGGTGTTGAATTGCTGGGCAGGCAGCTCATCGCGCAGGAGTTCCACGCACTGCTGCCAAAGTTCCACTGACACGGATATCCCCCAAGTCGGAAAGGTGCCGGACGCAAAAAAACAGCCGTCATTGTAGCGGCCGCCCGGAGAGTTATCCACACGAAAAAGGGCGAATGGCTGAATAAAATCAAGATCTTATTCACCGCTCCAAATGGGTCTTTGATTGGCATGAATCTTGTGGATAACCCCGGTTTAACCAGCCTGTTCTGCTTGGGGAAAACTCATTGGACAACCTGCCTGTGGGTAAGAGGCCCTTTCACCCCCAGCTTCTGCACGGTAACCACACAGCCAGGACACGCCTTTTCGACAAGGTTGTTAGCCCGCTCCTCTACAGGCAGAATGCGCCTTCTGCGAGGTTTTCCACAGGAAGACCGCTCACCAGTTTCTAAAAACACAACCAAGCTTTCTTAAATTTTCCTTCCTTCTATATTCTTTTGCTCGACGGTACTGGTTGGAAATTGACCTGCCCGCCGCGTTTCACTAGAATTGCCGGTCTCTTTAAACGGGGGCCACTTCCGGCCCGTAGTGACCACCAGGTAAAGCATCATGAAACGCACTTTCCAACCCAGCACCATCAAGCGCGCTCGCACCCACGGTTTCCGTGCCCGCATGGCCACCAAGAACGGCCGTCAAGTCCTGTCGCGTCGTCGCGCCAAGGGCCGCAAGCGCCTGACCGTCTGATTATCCGGAACGGGTGGTGAGTCAGGGCTTCGGTCGGGAAAAGCGTCTGCTGGTTCCCCGACAATTCAAGGCAGTCTTCGACTCACCGACCGGGAAGGTTCCCGGCAAGCACGTCCTGCTCCTCGCGCGTGACAACGGTCTCGATCATCCCCGCCTGGGTCTGGTGATCGGTAAGAAGAGCGTCAAGCTCTCCGTTGAGCGCAATCGCCTGAAACGCCAGATACGCGAATCCTTCCGCCACAACCTCGAATTGTTGGTCGGGTGGGACATCGTGATCGTGGCGCGTAAAGGCATGGGCGATCTGGAGAATCCCGAGCTGAAGCATCAGTTCGGCAAACTCTGGAAGCGCCTGGCACGCAGCCGGACTCGCCCTGAACCATCAACCGGATCAGGGGTGTCCGACAGTCCCCATGCGTAAACTGGCCCTCGTTCCGATCCAGTTTTACCGCTATGCCATCAGCCCGCTGATGGCCAGTCACTGTCGTTTCTATCCCAGCTGTTCCTGCTACGCGCAGGAAGCCATCGAACAGCATGGCGTCCTGCGTGGCGGCTGGCTGACCCTGCGTCGGCTGGGCCGCTGTCATCCGTGGAATCCGGGCGGATATGACCCGGTGCCACCCGCCAACACATCCCAATCCTCTTCGATGGCCGAGTAATCATGGATATCCAACGCTCGATCCTGATCGTCGCCCTGGCAATCGTGTCCTACCTGATGGTTCTGCAGTGGAACCAGGACTACGGCCAGGCCGCCCTGCCGACCGCGGGCACCAGCGCGAACACTGCGCAAGCGACCCTGCCGGACGACACCGCAAGCGCCAAGACCAGCGACGATGTGCCAACTGCCTCCACTGCGGAGCGCAACGAGCCAGCCGTCACCCAGGTTGCCCCCAGCAGCGACCTGATTCGCGTTGAAACCGATGTGCTCAACCTGGCCATCGACCCGAACGGCGGTGACATCGTCCAGCTGACCCTGCCGAAGTACCCACGTCGCCAGGACCGTCCGGACGTTCCGTTCCAGCTGTTCGACAACGGTGGCGAGCGTCTATACCAGGCACAGAGCGGCCTTGTCGGCGCCAACGGTCCGGATGCCCGCGCCAATGGTCGTCCGCTCTACAGCGCTAGCCAACGCAGCTTCAAGCTGGCCGACGGCCAGGAACAGTTGGTAGTGGACCTCAGTTTCAGCGAAGCTGGCGTCAACTACACCAAGCGCTTCACCCTGACTCGTGGGAAGTACGAGCTGCAGGTGTCGTACAAGATCGACAACCAGAGCGCTCAGCCCTGGACCGGCAGCATGTACGCCCAGCTGAAGCGTGACGCCAGCGCCGACCCGTCCTCCACCACCGCTACCGGCGTATCCACCTACCTGGGTGCGGCAGTCTGGACCCCGGATGAGCCGTACAAAAAGATCTCCATGAAGGACATGGACAAGCAGTCCTTCAAGGAAAACGTCCAGGGCGGCTGGGTTGCCTGGCTGCAGCACTACTTCGTGACTGCCTGGGTCGCGGACAAGGACCAGAACAGCGCCGTACAGACCCGCAAGGATTCCAAGGGGAATTACATCGTTGGTTTCGTGGGTTCCGCGCTGAACGTCCCGGCAGGTGCCTCCGCTGAAACTTCTGCCACCCTGTATGCCGGTCCCAAGACCCAGAGCCACTTGAAAGAGCTTTCTCCTGGCCTTGAACTGACCGTCGACTACGGTTTCCTGTGGTTCATCGCCCAACCGATTTTCTGGCTGCTGCAACATATCCACAGCCTGCTGGGTAACTGGGGCTGGTCGATCATCGTCCTCACCATCCTGATCAAAGCCGCGTTCTTCCCGCTCTCGGCTGCCAGCTACAGGTCCATGGCGCGCATGCGTGCCGTGTCGCCGAAGCTCCAGGCGCTGAAGGAACAGCATGGTGACGATCGCCAGAAGATGTCCCAGGCGATGATGGAGCTGTACAAGAAGGAGAAGATCAATCCGCTGGGCGGCTGCCTGCCGATCCTGGTGCAGATGCCGGTCTTCCTGGCCCTGTACTGGGTACTCCTGGAAAGCGTGGAAATGCGCCAGGCCCCGTGGATGTTCTGGATCACCGACCTGTCGATCAAGGATCCGTTCTTCATCCTGCCGATCATCATGGGCGCCACCATGTTCATCCAGCAGCAATTGAACCCGACTCCGCCGGATCCCATGCAGGCCAAGGTGCTGAAGCTGATGCCGATCATCTTCACCTTCTTCTTCCTCTGGTTCCCGGCCGGCCTGGTGGTTTACTGGGTGGTCAACAACATCCTGTCGATCGCGCAGCAGTGGTACATTACCCGGCAGATCGAGGCGGCCAGCAAGAAGGCAGCAGCTTGACAGCGACGCCAGTCAGCTTGAACAAGACGCCCCCTCTGGGGGCGTCTTGCTATCCGCCATCCTGATCCTTGGGTACACACAAATGAATCCTGTCCGTGACACCATCGCCGCTGTCGCCACCGCCCAGGGACGCGGTGGCGTAGGTATCGTCCGCGTTTCCGGGCCACACGCGGCTCGAATTGCCGAGGCCATCAGTGGCCGGGCACCGAGGCCTCGCTTCGCCCACTACGGGCCGTTCCTCGACGCCTCCGGTCAAACCCTCGATGAGGGCATCGCCCTCTACTTCCCCGGCCCCAACTCCTTCACCGGTGAAGACGTCTTTGAATTGCAAGGGCACGGCGGGCCAGTGGTGATGGACCTGCTGCTTCGTCGTTGCATGGAGCTAGGGGCTCGTCAGGCCCGTCCGGGCGAGTTCAGCGAGCGTGCGTTCCTCAATGACAAGCTCGACCTGGCCCAGGCCGAAGCGATCGCGGACCTGATCGAAGCCAGCTCCGAACAAGCCGCGCGCAATGCGCTGCGCTCCCTCCAGGGCGAATTCTCCCGGCGGGTGCACACCCTCACCGAGAAGCTGATCGAACTGCGGATTTATGTGGAGGCCGCGATCGACTTCCCGGAGGAGGAGATCGACTTCCTTGCCGATGGCCACGTTCTGGGACTGCTGGATGGCGTGCGCAATAACTTATCCACAGTTATTCGCGAAGCAGGCCAAGGGGCGCTGTTGCGTGACGGCATGACCGTGGTGATTGCCGGACGTCCGAACGCCGGTAAATCGAGTCTCCTGAACGCGCTGGCAGGACGCGAAGCCGCCATCGTCACCGACATCGCCGGCACCACCCGCGACGTATTACGTGAACATATCCACATCGACGGCATGCCTCTGCACGTTGTGGATACTGCGGGCTTGCGCGACACGGACGACCATGTGGAAAAGATCGGCGTGGAACGTGCGCTCAAGGCCATTGGCGAAGCGGATCGCGTATTGCTGGTGATCGACGCTACAGCCCCAGAGGCTGCAGATCCCTTTGCCCTATGGCCTGAATTCCTGGATCAGACTCCTGATCCAAGCAAGGTCACCCTGATTCGCAACAAGGCGGACCTTAGCGGAGACTCCGTTGGCCTGGAGGTCAGTGAAGATGGCCATGTCACCATCAGCCTTTCCGCTCGATCCGGTGGGGGGCTCGAGCTCCTGCGTGAGCATCTGAAGGACTGCATGGGTTATCAACAGACCTCGGAGAGCAGCTTCAGCGCTCGCCGGCGCCATCTGGAAGCCCTGCGCCAGGCCGGCTCATTCCTCGATCATGGCCGCTCTCAGCTCACCCTCGCGGGTGCCGGTGAATTGCTGGCAGAAGACCTGCGCCAGGCCCAACAGGCCCTGGGAGAGATCACCGGCGCATTCAGCTCTGACGACCTTCTCGGTCGCATCTTCTCCAGCTTCTGCATCGGCAAATAAGCCGACCTCCTCGCTTTTTTATCCACAGACGACGTGACTGCCTGCATTCCAGGCGGTCCGTCGCTGCCTGCTCGCACGAAAATCGCTGTTCCTGAACCCTGTTGATAAGTGAGCGATAACCCCGTCCATAACCCTGGTGAAAACCCAAGGGATAAATCTCCTGTGCATAACCAACCATTGCGTGCACAGCTTTCTGACGGCATACACAACGGCTACTGGCAGGAATGTAACAGGCTTATCATTCCCTGAAACCGTCGTCGTTGATGGGGCGGGATGACTTATCCACAGAATAGGCCTTCCCTAAGGAATAAACATAAGAACAAGCTTTTTAAAAAATTCTTCTCTTTTGTTTTCTTTTACCCACAGGGACATTTCCACAGATGGATAACTTTCCTGGAAAAGCACGGAGCGGCACGCTGGCTATTTTTTGGCCAGACGGCTTCAAGCGAATGGGGAAATTCCCCTATACTGTGCGGCTTTCTCTATTTCCCAGCCTTGAACAGGCACGAGGTGCGCGGTGGATTTTCCTTCCCGTTTTGACGTGATCGTGATCGGTGGCGGCCATGCCGGCACTGAGGCCGCCTTGGCAGCCGCACGCATGGGCGTGAAGACACTTCTGCTTACCCACAATGTCGAAACCCTCGGACAGATGAGCTGCAACCCGGCCATCGGCGGTATCGGCAAGAGTCATCTGGTCAAGGAGATCGATGCCCTGGGCGGCGCCATGGCGACCGCCACCGATCTGGGCGGCATCCAGTTCCGTGTGCTGAACAGCCGCAAAGGCCCAGCGGTGCGCGCGACCCGCGCCCAGGCGGATCGCGTCCTCTACAAGGCGGCCATTCGCGAAATTCTCGAGAATCAGCCGAACCTGTGGATATTCCAGCAGGCCTGCGATGACCTGATCGTCGAGAACGACCAGGTGAAAGGTGTAGTGACCCAAATGGGTCTGCGCTTCATGGCAGAGTCGGTGGTGTTGACCACCGGCACCTTCCTGGGTGGACTTATCCACATCGGTTTGCAGAACTATTCCGGCGGCCGTGCCGGTGATCCGCCATCTATTGCCTTGGCCAAGCGCCTTCGTGAGCTGCCGTTGCGTGTCGGTCGCCTGAAGACCGGCACCCCGCCACGGATCGATGGCCGTTCTGTGGATTTCTCGGTCATGACCGAGCAACCAGGCGACACGCCGATCCCGGTGATGTCCTTCCTTGGTTCCAAGGAGCAGCATCCACGCCAGGTGAGCTGCTGGATCACTCACACCAATGCGCGCACCCACGAGATCATCGCCAGCAACCTCGACCGCTCGCCGATGTACTCCGGGGTGATCGAAGGCATCGGGCCGCGCTACTGCCCGTCCATCGAAGACAAGATCCATCGCTTCGCCGACAAGGACAGCCACCAGGTATTCCTCGAACCTGAAGGGCTGACGACCCACGAGCTGTACCCCAACGGCATCTCCACGTCGCTGCCGTTCGATGTGCAACTGGACATCGTGCGTTCCATTCGCGGCATGGAGAACGCGCACATCGTGCGTCCCGGTTACGCGATCGAATACGACTACTTCGATCCACGCGATCTGAAATACAGCCTGGAAACCAAGGTCATCTCGGGCCTCTTCTTCGCCGGCCAGATCAACGGCACCACCGGCTACGAAGAAGCCGGCGCCCAGGGCTTGCTCGCGGGCGCCAACGCCGCATTGCGTGCCCAGGGCAAAGACGCCTGGTGCCCGCGCCGTGACGAGGCCTACATCGGTGTGCTGGTGGACGACCTGATTACCCTGGGTACCCAGGAGCCGTACCGCATGTTCACGTCGCGCGCCGAGTACCGGCTGATCCTGCGTGAAGACAACGCGGACCTGCGCCTGACCGAAAAGGGTCGCGAGCTCGGACTGATCGACGACAAGCGCTGGGCGGCCTTTGAAGCCAAGCGCGAAGGCATCGCCCATGAAGAACAGCGTCTGAAGTCAACCTGGGTACGCCCTGGTACACCGGAAGGTGATGCCATCGCCGAGCGCTTCGGCACGCCCCTGGCCCATGAATACAACCTGCTCAACCTGCTGAGCCGCCCGGAAATCGATTACGCCGGCCTCGTCGAAGTCACCGGAGGTGGCGCCGAGGACCCGCAAGTGGCCGAGCAGGTTGAAATCAAGACCAAGTACGCCGGTTATATCGATCGCCAACAGGACGAAATCGCCCGCTTGCGCGCAAGCGAGGACATCCGCCTGCCCGAGGATCTGGACTACGCGAGCATTTCCGGCCTGTCCAAGGAGATCCAGCACAAGCTCGGTAACTCCCGGCCGGAAACCCTCGGCCAGGCGGGCCGTATACCCGGCGTCACCCCGGCAGCCATTTCCCTGTTGCTGATTCACCTCAAGAAACGCGGCGCTGGCCGTCAGTTGGAGCAAAGCGCCTGATGTCCCTGGTTACCCAACGCCATGCCGACGAACTGTCCCTTGGCGCCGAGCAACTTGCTGTCGAACTGTCCCCGGAAAAACAGGAAAGGCTGCTGGCTTACCTGGCCTTGCTGATCAAATGGAACAAAGCCTACAACCTGACCGCTGTGCGCGATCCCGATGAAATGGTTTCGCGCCACCTGCTCGACAGCCTCAGCGTGGTGCCGCATGTCGCTGCACTAGGAGGAAACTGGCTGGACGTCGGCAGCGGCGGCGGCATGCCCGGGATCCCGCTGGCGATCCTGTTCCCTGAGCGGCGCTTCACGCTGCTCGACTCCAACGGCAAGAAGACTCGCTTCCTCACCCAGGTGAAGCTGGAGCTGAAACTCGACAACCTCGAAGTTGTCCACAGCCGGGTCGAGGCGTTCACGCCGGAGCGAGCGTTCGACGGCATCGTTTCTCGTGCCTTCAGCTCACTGGAGGATTTCAGCAACTGGACCCGCCACCTGGGCGACGGCGAAACCCGCTGGCTGGCCATGAAGGGACTGCATCCGGATGACGAGCTCCAGGCACTGCCGGCCGACTTCCACGTCGAGACCGCGCATCAGCTGGATGTTCCCGGTTGCCAAGGTCAGCGCCATCTGCTGATACTGCGCCGCACGCTATGAGGGGGAAGGTGGCCATGGCCAAGGTATTCGCAATCGCCAATCAGAAAGGCGGGGTCGGCAAGACCACCACCTGTGTCAACCTCGCAGCCTCGCTGGTCGCCACCAAGCGGCGCGTCCTGCTGATCGACCTCGATCCCCAGGGCAACGCCACCATGGGAAGCGGCATCGACAAGCTCGCCCTGGAGCACTCCGTTTACGACGTGCTGACAGGTGAGTGCGATCTGGCTACCGCCATGCAGTACTCCGAGCATGGTGGCTATCAGTTGCTGCCCGCCAACCGCGACCTGACCGCGGCGGAAGTGGCCCTGCTGGACATGCCGAACAAGGAACATCGCCTGCGCGAGGCGCTGGCGCCCATTCGCGAGAATTACGACTACATCCTCATCGACTGCCCGCCTTCGCTGTCGATGCTGACGATCAACGCCTTGGCCGCGTCCGACGGCGTGATCATTCCCATGCAGTGCGAGTACTACGCACTCGAAGGCTTGTCTGACCTGGTGAACAGCATCCAGCGTATCGCTCAGTTGCTGAATCCGAACCTGAAGATCGAAGGCCTGCTGCGCACCATGTATGACCCGCGCATCAGCCTGACCAACGATGTTTCGGCGCAGCTCAAGGAGCACTTCGGCGACAAGCTTTACGATGCTGTCATCCCGCGCAACGTACGCCTGGCCGAAGCCCCCAGTTTCGGCATGCCGGCCCTGGTCTACGACAAGCAATCCCGGGGCGCCATCGCCTATCTCGCGTTGGCTGGCGAGCTGGTCCGCCGCCAGCGTGCCAAAGCCAAAACCGCTACCGCATAAGGAATCCGCATGGCCGCGAAAAAACGAGGTCTGGGCCGTGGCTTGGACGCCCTGCTGGGCGGCAGTACCGTCACCAAACTCGAAGAAGAAGCCGTCCAGGTCGATACCCGCGAGCTGCAGCATCTGCCCCTGGACCTGATCCAGCGCGGCAAGTACCAGCCGCGCCGTGACATGGACCCCACCGCGCTGGAAGAGCTGGCCCAATCGATCAGGGCTCAAGGCGTCATGCAGCCCATCGTGGTGCGCCCGATCGGTTCAGGTCGCTACGAAATCATTGCGGGTGAGCGCCGCTGGCGCGCCAGCCAGCAGGCCGGACTGGACAAGATTCCCGCCATGGTCCGTGAAGTTCCGGACGAAGCGGCCATCGCGATGGCGCTGATCGAGAACATCCAGCGCGAGGACCTCAATCCCATCGAGGAAGCCATCGCCCTGCAACGCCTGCAGCAGGAGTTCCAGCTGACCCAGCAGCAGGTCGCCGAAGCCGTTGGCAAGTCCCGCGTGACCATCACCAACCTGCTGCGCCTGATCGGCCTGCCGGAAGAGATCAAGACCCTGCTTTCCCATGGTGATCTGGAAATGGGTCATGCCCGTGCACTGCTCGGCCTGCCCCTCGAACGTCAGGTGGAAGGGGCGCGACATGTTGTCGCACGAGGTCTCACCGTGCGCCAAACCGAGGCACTGGTTCGGCAGTGGATGCACAGCAAGGAAAAATCTGTCGAGGTGGTCAAGGCCGACCCGGACATCAGTCGGCTCGAACAGCGTCTGGCTGAGCGGCTGGGCGCTCCCGTGCAGATCAAGCACGGGCAGAAAGGCAAAGGACAACTCGTGATCCGCTACAACACCCTCGACGAATTGCAGGGTGTCCTCGCTCACATCCGCTGATACATATGGCGCTGTAGCGGCGGTCGGATTTCACTACCCGGCAGTTGAACGGGGGGGGTTCCCCCCCTATACTCTGCGCGCAATTTTGTCGGCACAAAGTATGCCAAGTCGTTGATTCCAGCGGCCGACTCCAGAGGACCTGCTGCGATGGATATCCGCACGCCAAACCGCCTGCCCTTCCATCGTCTACCGGTCTTTCCGGTGCTGCTGGCCCAACTGGTCGTCCTGCTGCTGGCTGCTGTCGTTCTCTGGCAGTGGCGCGGAACGGTAGCTGGATACTCTGGCTTGTGCGGCGGCTTGATCGCCTGGGTGCCGAACCTGTATTTCGCCCGCAAGGCGTTCCGTTACAGCGGAGCCCGTGCAGCCCAGGCGATAGTCCGCTCTTTTTATGCGGGCGAAATGGGCAAGCTGATTCTGACGGCAGTGCTGTTCGCATTGACGTTTGCAGGTGTGAAACCCCTGGATGCGCCGGCAGTTTTCGGCGTCTTCCTGCTGACCCAGTCGGTCAGCTGGTTCGCGCCCCTGCTGATGAGAACAAGACTTTCGAAACCTTAGGGCGTTTGAGGCAAACATGGCAGAGCAAACCGCTTCGGGCTATATCCAGCACCACCTGCAGAACCTGACCTTCGGTCGTCTGCCCAATGGCGATTGGGGCTTCGCCCACACCGCCGAGCAAGCCAAGGAAATGGGCTTCTGGGCTTTCCACGTGGACACCCTGGGCTGGTCCATCGGCCTCGGTCTGCTGTTCGTACTCCTCTTCCGCATGGCGGCCAAGAAAGCCACTTCCGGCATTCCCGGCGGCCTGCAGAACCTGGTCGAAGTGATGGTCGACTTCGTCGACAGCAACGTGAAAGACACCTTCCACGGCCGCAACCCGCTGATCGCTCCGCTGGCGTTGACCATCTTCGTCTGGATCTTCCTGATGAACGCCATCGACCTGATCCCGGTCGACTGGATTCCGATGCTGGCTGCCAAGATCACCGGCAATGAACACCTGTTCTTCCGCGCTGTTCCGACCACCGACCCGAATGCCACCCTCGGCATGGCTTTCTCGGTGTTCGGTCTGATCATCTTCTACAGCATCAAGGTCAAGGGCATCGGTGGCTTCCTCGGCGAACTGACCCTGCACCCCTTCAGCAGCAAGAACATCTTCGTCCAGATCCTGCTGATTCCGGTCAACTTCCTGCTCGAATTCGTCACCCTGATCGCCAAACCGATCTCACTGGCTCTGCGTCTCTTCGGCAACATGTATGCCGGTGAGCTGGTGTTCATCCTGATCGCAGTCATGTTCGGCGCAGGCATCCTGCTGCTGAGCGGCCTGGGTGTTGCACTGCAGTGGGCGTGGGCTGTGTTCCACATCCTGATCATCACCCTGCAGGCCTTCATCTTCATGATGCTGACCATCGTCTACCTGTCGATGGCGCATGAGGACAACCATTAATAACGCGCAGCGCATCAACTGATGCCCGAAGGGCCAGGGGATGCGCTGACTGTTTGCGATGGTTCCGGCTTCAGGCCGGAAAGCCCGAAAGGGCGGTGGGAAATAACGATTTCGCTTTACCGCTTCACTTAAACCTTAACCAACACGACATAAAGTCGGGAGGAAAAATGGAAACTGTAGTAGGTCTGACCGCGATCGCCGTAGCTCTGCTGATTGGTCTGGGTGCCCTGGGTACCGCCATTGGCTTCGGTCTGCTGGGTGGCAAGTTCCTCGAAGGCGCTGCTCGTCAGCCGGAAATGGTTCCGATGCTGCAAGTTAAAATGTTCATCGTGGCCGGTCTGCTCGACGCCGTAACCATGATCGGCGTTGGTATCGCTCTGTTCTTCACCTTCGCTAACCCGTTCATTGCTCAGGTAGCCCAGTAATCCTCGATTTTCGAGGATTCGACTGACAACGAACGAGCGAGGTGTTGGCGTGAACATTAATGCAACCCTGATCGGCCAGTCCGTTGCGTTCTTCATCTTCGTACTGTTCTGCATGAAGTTCGTGTGGCCCCCGGTCATCACTGCTCTGCGTGAACGTCAGAAGAAGATCGCTGATGGCCTGGACGCTGCCAACCGTGCGGCTCGTGACCTGGAGCTGGCCCATGAAAAAGTGGGTCAGCAACTGCGCGAAGCCAAGGCTCAGGCAGCTGAAATCATCGAGCAAGCCAAAAAGCGCGCTACCCAGATCGTCGACGAATCTCGCGATCAGGCACGTGCTGAAGGCGAGCGCCTGAAGGCGCAAGCTCAGGCTGAGATCGAACAGGAACTGAACAGCGTCAAAGACGCCCTGCGCGCCCAACTGGGCAGCCTGGCCGTCAATGGTGCCGAGAAGATCCTGGGTGCCACTATCGATCAAAACGCGCACGCGGAGCTGGTTAACAAACTGGCTGCCGAAATCTAAGCGAGGGCGATCATGGCAGAACTGACCACGCTGGCCCGACCTTACGCCAAGGCTGCTTTCGAGTACGCCCAGGCCCATCAGCAGCTGGCCGCCTGGTCGGCCATGCTAGGCCTGGCCGCTGCGGTGTCGCAGGACGACACCATGCAGCGCGTGCTCAAAGCCCCGCGTCTGACGAGCGCAGAGAAAGCCAACGCCTTTAACGAGGTAGTTGGTGACAAGTTCGATGCTCTGGCACAGAACTTCATCCACGTTGTTTCCGAGAATGGCCGCCTCGTGCTGCTGCCGGAAATTGCCGAACAGTTCGAGCTGTACAAGGCCGAGCAGGAAAAGTCGGTAGATGTGGAAGTAACCAGTGCCTTCGCATTGAACGAAGAACAGCAAGACAAACTCGCCAAGGTTCTCAGCGCACGGCTCAGCCGGGAAGTGCGTCTGCACGCCGTGGAAGACTCCAGCCTCATAGGTGGTGTAGTCATCCGCGCCGGCGACCTGGTTATCGATGGCTCGGTTCGCGGCAAAATCGCGAAACTGGCCGAAGCGTTGAAATCTTGAGTTTGAAGGGGCAGCAGAGCAATGCAGCAACTCAATCCTTCCGAAATTAGTGAAATCATCAAGGGACGTATCGAGAAACTCGACGTCTCTTCCCAAGCCCGCAACGAAGGCACCATCGTCTCCGTTTCCGACGGCATCGTGCGCATCTACGGCCTGGCCGATGTGATGTACGGTGAAATGATCGAGTTCCCGGGTGGCATCTACGGTATGGCGCTGAACCTGGAGCAAGACTCCGTTGGTGCTGTAATCCTGGGCAAATACCTCGGCCTGGCCGAAGGCATGAGCGCCAAGTGCACCGGTCGCATCCTGGAAGTCCCGGTTGGTCCGGAACTGCTGGGTCGCGTCGTTGACGCCCTGGGTAACCCGATCGATGGCAAAGGTCCGATCAACGCTGCTGCCACCGACGCGGTGGAAAAAGTAGCGCCGGGCGTGATCTGGCGTAAGTCGGTAGACCAGCCGGTTCAGACTGGCTACAAGGCCGTTGACGCCATGATCCCGATCGGCCGTGGCCAGCGCGAGCTGATCATCGGTGACCGTCAGATTGGTAAGACCGCCCTGGCCGTCGACGCCATCATCAACCAGAAAGACAGCGGCATCCGCTGCGTCTACGTAGCCATCGGTCAGAAGCAATCGACCATCGCCAACGTAGTTCGCAAGCTGGAAGAGAACGGCGCCCTGGCCAACACCATCATCGTGGCCGCCAGTGCTTCCGAATCGCCCGCCCTGCAGTACATCGCTCCGTACTCTGGTTGCACCATGGGTGAATACTTCCGCGACCGCGGCGAAGACGCCCTGATCATCTATGACGACCTGTCCAAGCAGGCCGTAGCCTACCGCCAGATCTCCCTGCTGCTGCGCCGCCCGCCGGGCCGCGAAGCTTACCCGGGCGACGTGTTCTATCTCCACAGCCGTCTGCTGGAGCGCGCTTCCCGCGTTTCCGAAGAGTACGTGGAGAAGTTCACCAACGGCGCTGTGAAAGGCAAGACCGGTTCCCTGACCGCCCTGCCGATCATCGAAACCCAGGCTGGTGACGTTTCCGCGTTCGTTCCGACCAACGTGATCTCCATCACCGACGGTCAGATCTTCCTGGAATCCGCCCTGTTCAACTCGGGTATCCGTCCGGCCGTTAACGCCGGTATCTCGGTATCCCGTGTGGGTGGCGCGGCCCAGACCAAGATCATCAAGAAGCTGTCCGGTGGTATCCGTACCGCTCTGGCCCAGTATCGTGAACTGGCTGCGTTCGCGCAGTTCGCTTCCGACCTGGACGAGGCTACCCGTAAGCAGCTGGAACACGGTCAGCGCGTTACCGAGCTGATGAAGCAGAAGCAGTACGCGCCCATGTCCATCGCCGACATGTCGCTGAGCCTGTATGCCGCTGAGCGTGGTTTCCTGCAGGACATCGAGCTCGCCAAGATCGGCGCCTTCGAACAAGCCTTGATCGCCTACTTCAACCGTGATCACGCCGCACTGCTGGCGAAGATCAACGAGAAGGGTGACTTCAACGACGAAATCGACGCCGGCATCAAGGCTGGTATCGAGAAGTTCAAGGCCACCCAAACCTGGTAAGCCGCAGCGGGGGGTCGTAAGGCCCCCCGCCTGCTAACCCGATAGGTGTTACATGGCAGGCGCAAAAGAGATTCGCAGCAAGATTGCGAGCATCAAAAGCACGCAGAAGATCACCAGCGCCATGGAAAAGGTGGCGGTCAGCAAGATGCGCAGGGCTCAACTGCGTATGGCTGCCAGCCGCCCCTACGCGGAGCGCATCCGCCAGGTGATCGGTCATTTGGCCAACGCGAACCCGGAATACCGTCATCCCTTCATGATCGAGCGTGAAGTAAAACGCGTCGGTTACGTCGTGGTGAGCAGCGACCGCGGTCTGTGTGGCGGCTTGAACATCAACCTGTTCAAGGCCCTGGTCAAGGACATGGCGGGTTACCGTGAGCAAGGCGTGGAGATCGACCTCTGCGTGATTGGTAGCAAGGGTGCGGCCTTCTTCCGCAACTACGGCGGCAACGTCGTGGCCGCTATCAGCCACATTGGCGAGGAACCCTCGATCAACGACCTGATCGGCAGCGTCAAGGTCATGCTCGATGCATACCTGGAAGGCCGTATCGATCGCCTGTTCGTGGTTTCCAACAAGTTCGTCAACACCATGACGCAGAAGCCGACCGTGGACCAACTGGTTCCGCTGGTGGCCGACGCCGATCAAGAGTTGAAGCACCATTGGGACTACCTCTACGAGCCCGACGCCAAGGAGATCCTTGAGGGTCTGCTGGTGCGCTACGTGGAATCCCAGGTGTATCAGTCCGTGGTTGAAAACAACGCCTGCGAGCAGGCGGCACGGATGATCGCGATGAAGAACGCCACCGACAACGCCGGTGACCTGATCAGCAGTCTTCAGCTGGTCTACAACAAGGCGCGTCAGGCAGCGATCACTCAAGAGATTTCGGAAATCGTCGGCGGCGCTGCCGCGGTTTAAGACCGGTTCATATATTTAGAGGAACCAGATATGAGTAGCGGACGTATCGTTCAAATCATCGGCGCCGTTATCGACGTGGAATTCCCGCGTGATCAGGTGCCGAACGTCTACGACGCGCTGAAAGTCAGCGGCGTCGAAACCACCCTGGAAGTTCAGCAGCAGCTGGGCGACGGCGTGGTTCGTTCCATCGCAATGGGTTCGACCGAAGGCCTCAAGCGTGGCCTGGACGTATCCAACACTGGCAAGGCCATCTCCGTCCCGGTCGGTAAAGCGACCCTGGGCCGTATCATGGACGTGCTGGGCAACCCGATTGACGAAGCTGGCCCCATCGGCGAAGAAGAGCGTTGGGTTATCCACCGCGACGCTCCGTCCTACGCCGAGCAGGCGGGTGGCAACGAGCTGCTGGAAACCGGCATCAAGGTAATCGACCTGGTCTGCCCCTTCGCCAAAGGCGGTAAGGTTGGCCTGTTCGGTGGCGCCGGTGTAGGCAAGACCGTAAACATGATGGAACTGATCCGTAACATCGCGATCGAGCACAGCGGTTATTCCGTGTTCGCCGGCGTGGGTGAGCGTACTCGTGAGGGTAACGACTTCTACCACGAGATGAAGGATTCCAACGTTCTGGACAAAGTGGCCCTGGTATACGGCCAGATGAACGAGCCGCCGGGCAACCGTCTGCGCGTTGCACTGACCGGCCTGACCATGGCCGAGAAGTTCCGTGACGAAGGCCGTGACGTTCTGCTGTTCGTCGACAACATCTACCGTTACACCCTGGCCGGTACCGAAGTATCCGCGCTGCTGGGTCGTATGCCGTCCGCTGTGGGTTACCAGCCGACCCTGGCCGAGGAAATGGGCGTTCTGCAAGAGCGCATCACCTCCACCAAGACCGGCTCGATCACCTCCATCCAGGCCGTATACGTTCCCGCGGACGACCTGACCGACCCGTCCCCGGCGACCACCTTCGCCCACCTGGACGCCACCGTCGTACTGTCCCGTGACATCGCGTCCCTGGGTATCTACCCGGCCGTTGACCCGCTGGACTCGACCTCCCGCCAGCTGGACCCGCTGGTGATCGGTCAGGACCACTACGAGACTGCTCGTGGTGTTCAGTACGTTCTGCAGCGTTACAAGGAACTGAAGGACATCATCGCGATCCTGGGTATGGACGAACTGTCCGAAGCGGACAAGCAGCTCGTTAACCGTGCTCGTAAGATCCAGCGCTTCCTGTCCCAGCCGTTCTTCGTGGCAGAAGTCTTCACCGGTTCGCCCGGTAAGTACGTGTCGCTGAAGGACACCATCGCTGGCTTCAAAGGCATCCTCAACGGTGACTACGACCACCTGCCCGAGCAGGCGTTCTACATGGTCGGCGGCATCGAAGAAGCCATCGAGAAAGCGAAGAAACTGTAACCCCCTGAGCGCCCGGCAACGGGCGCTTACGTGAGGCAAGCGTATGGCTATTACTGTCCATTGCGATATCGTCAGCGCCGAAGCGGAGATCTTCTCCGGTCTGGTGGAGATGGTGATTGCGCACGGCCACCTGGGCGATCTGGGTATCGCGCCGGGCCACGCCCCGCTGATCACCGACCTCAAGCCGGGTCCGATCCGCCTGGTCAAACAGGGTGGTGAGGAGGAGGTGTACTACATCTCCGGTGGTTTCCTCGAGGTCCAGCCCAACATGGTGAAGGTCCTGGCCGACACCGTGCTGCGCGCCGGCGACCTGGACGAAGCTGCTGCTCAGGAGTCCCTCAAGGCTGCTGAGAAGGCCCTCCACGAGAAGGGCGCAGAGTTCGATTACTCTGCCGCCTCTGCTCGTCTGGCCGAGGCCGCGGCCCAGCTGCGTACCGTCCAGCAGATCCGCAAGAAGTTCGGCGGCTAAGAGCTCCCAGGCTTCATTGCAGACAAGTTAAAGGGTAGCCTTGGCTACCCTTTTTCTTTTCCGGTATTCCGGTTTTCGCTTACCAGCCTGATTCGGTGATTCCCTCCATGTCCCTCGATATCGTCATCCTCGCCGCCGGCCAGGGCACGCGCATGCGTTCGGCCCTGCCCAAGGTCCTGCATCCGGTGGCCGGCAAGGCCATGCTCGGCCACGTCATCGACTCGGCCCGCAAACTCGAGCCCAAGGGCATTCATGTGGTGATCGGCCATGGCGCCGAGACCGTACGCGAGCGCCTGGCTGCCGATGACCTGAATTTCGTGCTCCAGGCCGAGCAACTGGGTACCGGCCACGCCGTTGCACAGGCCCTGCCGCAGCTGACTGCCGAGCGCGTGCTGATCCTCTACGGCGATGTCCCGCTGATCGAAGTGGAAACCCTCCAGCGCCTGCTGGAAAAGGTGAAGGACGACCAACTCGCTCTGCTCACCGTGGAGCTGGACGACCCGACCGGATACGGCCGCATCGTTCGCGATGCAGAAGGTGTGGTGAAGGCCATCGTCGAACACAAGGATGCGACCCCGGAGCAGCGCGCGATCCGAGAAGGCAACACCGGCATTCTCGCGGTGCCCGGGAAGCGCCTGGCTGACTGGCTGGGCCGTCTGTCCAACAACAATGCACAGGGCGAGTACTACCTCACCGATGTCATCGCCATGGCTGTCGCAGACGGCCTGGTAGTGGCCACCGAGCAGCCCCATGACGCGATGGAAGTGCAGGGTGCCAACGATCGCATCCAGCTTTCCGAGCTCGAGCGTCACTTCCAGAAGCGCGCTGCCCGCCGCCTGATGACTCAGGGCGTGACCCTGCTGGACCCCGACCGTTTCGACCTGCGGGGCGAAGTCAGCATAGGCCGCGATGTGCTGATCGACGTGAACGTCATCTTCGAAGGCCGTGTGGTGATCGAGGACGGCGTTCGGATCGGCCCTAATTGCGTCATCAAGGACAGCACCCTGCGCCGTGGAGCCGTGGTCAAGGCCAACAGCCACCTTGAAGGCGCTGACCTGGGCGAGGGCGCCGATTGCGGTCCGTTCGCTCGCTTGCGTCCCGGTGCCGTACTGGGCGCCAGGGCCCATGTGGGTAACTTCGTCGAACTGAAGAACGCCGTGATGGGCGAGGGCGCCAAGGCCGGTCACCTGGCTTACCTGGGCGACGCCGAGATCGGCGCGCGCACCAACATCGGTGCCGGCACCATTACCTGCAACTACGACGGCGCCAACAAGTTCCGCACCGTGATGGGCGAGGATGTGTTCATCGGTTCCAACAGTTCCCTGGTCGCTCCGCTCACGTTGGGTGACGGCGTCACAACGGGTGCGGGCTCGACCATCACCCAGGACGTCCCAGCCGACACCCTGGCCGTTGGCCGCGCGAAACAGCGCAACATCGAAGGCTGGAAGCGGCCGGTGAAGGCCAAGAAGTAGGCCTGTGGAAAACCTGGGTTGTGGATAACCCATGACCCGACAAAAAAGGCGGCCCAGGCCGCCTTTTGTCGTTTTTGGGGTTGACGCAAAAGCTTCGTTAGGTTTTGATTCGCGCAATTATCTTTCGAAACGAAACTTTCGTTGATGACCAAACGCAATACACCCCAGCGCCGCCACGCGATCCTTGCGCTGCTCGACGAGCAGGGCGAAGTGAGTGTCGACGAGTTGGCCAAAGCTTTCGCAACGTCCGAAGTGACCATTCGCAAGGACCTCACCGCGCTCGAGAAGAACGGCCTGCTGCTGCGTCGTTACGGTGGCGCGGTGCCGATGCCGCAAGAACTGATCGGCGAAGGCAACCAGCCGGTTTCCTCGTACAAGCTTGCCATCGCCCGTGCAGCCGTCAGCTGCATTCGCGAGCACGCGCGGATCATCATCGACAGCGGCAGCACCACCGCCGCCATGATCCCCGAGCTTGGCCACAAGCCGGGCCTCGTGGTGATGACCAACTCGCTGAGTGTCGCCAATGCCCTGCGCGAGCTGGAACATGAACCCGTACTGCTGATGACCGGCGGCACCTGGGACCCCCATTCCGAATCCTTCCAGGGCCAGGTCGCCGAACAGGTCCTGCGTTCCTACGATTTCGACCAGTTGTTCATAGGCGCCGACGGGATCGACCTGCAGCGCGGCACGTCCACCTTCAACGAACTGCTCGGGCTCTCGCGGGTCATGGCCGAAGTGGCGCGTGAGGTGATCGTCATGGCCGAGTCCGACAAGGTCGGCCGACGCATTCCCAACCTGGAGTTGCCCTGGAGCAGCATCCATACCCTGATAACCGACGAGCGCCTTTCTACCGAGGCGCGCGAACAGATAGCCGCGCGCGGGATCAAGCTGATCTGCGCGCGCATAGATTGAATAGGAGAAGAGCCATGTGTGGCATCGTTGGCGCCATTGCCGAGCGTAATATCACCCCGATCCTGGTCGAAGGCCTGAAGCGCCTCGAGTACCGCGGCTACGACAGCGCGGGTGTGGCCGTCTTCACCAACGACGGCAAGCTGGATCGCAGCCGCCGCGTCGGCAAGGTGGCCGAGCTGGAACAGGCCCTTGCGGAGCAGCCCCTGGTCGGTCGCCTGGGCATCGCCCACACCCGCTGGGCCACCCATGGTGCACCCAGCGAGCGCAACGCCCACCCGCACTTCTCCGGTGACAAACTGGCCGTCGTCCACAACGGCATCATCGAGAACTACGAAGCCCTGCGTGAGCAGCTCAAGGGGCAGGGGTACGTATTCACCTCGGATACCGATACCGAAGTCATCGTCCACCTCCTGCACCACAAGCTGAAGACCATCCCGGATCTCGCCGATGCGCTCAAGGCCGCGGTCCCGGAGCTGCATGGTGCCTACGGCCTGGCGGTGATCAGCGCCAGCCAGCCGGACCGCCTGCTCGCCGCCCGTAGCGGCAGCCCGCTGGTGATCGGCCTGGGCCTGGGCGAGAACTTCCTCGCGTCCGACCAACTGGCCCTGCGCCAGGTGACCGACCGTTTCATCTACCTGGAGGAAGGCGATATCGCCGAGATCCGCCGCGACAGCGTGCAGATCTGGGACGAGCAGGGTCGTGCTGTGCAGCGTGAACCGGTGCAGTACCACGAAGGTGCCGAAGCTGCCGACAAGGGCGAATACCGCCACTTCATGCTCAAGGAAATCCACGAGCAGCCGAAGGTTGTGCAACGCACCATGGAAGGCCGCCTCGGTTCGGACCATGTCCTGGTCAACGCCTTCGGCCCGCGTGCCGCCGAGCTGTTCGCCAAGGTGCGCAATGTACAGATCGTCGCCTGCGGCACCAGCTACCACGCCGGCATGGTCGCCCGTTATTGGCTGGAAGACCTGGCCGGCATCCCTTGCCAGATCGAGGTGGCCAGCGAGTTCCGCTACCGGAAGGTCGTGGTCCAGCCGGACACGCTGTTCGTGACTATTTCCCAGTCCGGCGAAACCGCCGATACCCTGGCGGCGCTACGCAATGCCAAGGAGCTGGGTTATCTGACCAGCCTGGCCATCTGCAACGTCGGCACCAGCTCCCTGGTGCGCGAATCCGACCTCACCCTGCTGACCCAAGCCGGTCCGGAAATCGGTGTCGCCTCCACCAAGGCCTTCACCACCCAGCTGGTCGGCCTGCTGCTGCTGACCCTGTCCCTTGGCCAGGTTCGCGGCACTCTGGAAGCCAGCGTCGAAGCCCGCCTGGTGGACGAACTGCGTCGCCTGCCGACTCGCCTAGGTGAAGCCCTGGCGATGGACAAGACCATCGAGAAAGTGGCCGAGCTCTTCGCTGAGAAGCACCACACCCTGTTCCTCGGCCGAGGCGCGCAGTATCCGGTGGCCATGGAGGGCTCGCTGAAGCTCAAGGAAATCTCCTACATCCATGCGGAAGCCTATCCGGCAGGTGAGCTCAAGCATGGCCCGCTGGCCTTGGTGGACAGCGACATGCCAGTGGTGACCGTGGCACCGAACAACGAGCTGGTGGAGAAGCTCAAGTCCAACCTGCAGGAGGTTCGTGCCCGCGGTGGCCAGCTGATCGTCTTCGCCGATGGCGAAGCAGGTATCCACAACGGCGAGGGTACTCACATGGTGGCCATGCCGCACATCGATGACGTGCTGGCACCGATTCTCTACACCATCCCGCTGCAGCTGCTGTCCTACTACGTCGCCGTGCTCAAGGGCACTGACGTCGACCAGCCGCGCAACCTGGCGAAATCCGTGACCGTGGAATAACGCGGTCTCCGGTAGCACGACACGGCGCCCCAGGGCGCCGTTTCTTTTTGGGCCTTCCCGGGCGGGGAGGACGCAGGTATCAACCTTGCAACGAAACCCGCTTGAATCGTTGCGCGGTGCGGGGGGTCATATCTCCTGAGTGGACAGAAATGCTGGATCGGGTGCTGGCGCCCGCCCTATCGAGGAAAAACTATCCATCGATAGCCTGACAACTTTATAGGGTGGTCTACCTTTCCAGTGTCCTTGGTGAAGGAGGAGTTCCCATGCTTGCGCAACTTCCACCGGTCATGCGCGATCTGAAATTGCCCCTGCGCGTACTGCTCTGGGATGGCAAGGAGATCGAACTGGGTCCGAACCCCACCGTGACCATGAGGGTGAAGGATCCCAGCGTGGTCTCCCTGCTCGCCCGGCCCAGTCTCGACACCTTGGGAACCGCCTATGTGGAGGGACGCCTGGAACTGGACGGGCCGATCCTTGAAGTGATCAGGGTGGGCGATGCCCTGAGCGAGGCACTGGCCGGCGACGAGGACGAGACGGTGCCGAAGCGCCAGTCCCACGACAAGGCGACGGACGCCGCAGCGATTTCCTACCACTACGACCTCTCCAATGATTTCTACGCCCTCTGGCTCGATCGCGAGATGGTGTATTCCTGCGCCTACTTCCCCACGGGCACCGAAGACCTCAACAGCGCCCAGCAGGCCAAACTGCACCATCTCTGCCGCAAGCTTCGCCTGAGGCCAGGCGAGCATCTGCTGGATGTCGGCTGTGGTTGGGGCGGCCTGGCGCGATTCGCCGCCCGCGAATATGGCGCCCGTGTATTTGGTATCACCCTGAGCAATGAGCAACTGATCCTCGGGCGTGAACGGGTCAAGGCCGAGGGGCTGGAGAGTCAGGTTGAGCTGGAACTCCTGGACTACCGCGATTTGCCGCAGGATGGTCGCTTCGACAAGGTGGTCAGCGTCGGCATGTTCGAACACGTAGGTCACGCCAACCTGCCGCTTTACTGCAAGCGTCTCTTCGGGGCAGTGCGTGAGGGTGGTCTGGTGATGAACCACGGCATTACCGCGCGGCACCCCGATGGCCGCCCTGTGGGGCGCGGTGCCGGTGACTTCATCGACCGCTATGTATTTCCCCATGGCGAGTTGCCCCACCTGGCCACCATGGTCAGCGAGCTGAGTCTGGCCGGCATGGAAGTGGTGGATGTCGAAAGCCTGCGGCTGCACTACGCGCGCACCCTGGAATTCTGGAGCGCCAATCTGGAAGCCAACCTCGCCAAGGCCTCCAAGCTGGTTCCAGAGCAGGCGCTGCGCATCTGGCGGCTATATCTCGCAGGTTGCTCCCATGCCTTCCAGAAGGGTTGGATCAACCTGCACCAGATCCTCGTCACCAAGCCCCATGCCGATGGCTCCCATGAACTGCCCTGGAGCCGGGCGGACCTCTACCCTGGATAGCGCCAGGCATACTCGGCGACGGCGTCGTGCGCGTGGAGACTCTCCGCGTGCACGACCCGGAGCCTGAATCCCTCCAGTCCATCCTGCTTTCGCAAGGTTATTCCCAGGCGCCGGGCGGCATCTTCACAGAACATCAGGTTCTGGCCATTGGCCAAAGCGAAGGCCTGTTCGTCTGCGCGCCTGACCGCGGTCTGCACCGCTGTGCCGAGCGCAGTCTCTGTCAGGTCGACCAGGTGTTGAAGTGCCAGGGTTCCGTCTGAGGTCAGCCGCAACCGTATCGATGCAGTGCTGCGTTGACTATGAGGCGTTGCGACGATGCCCTCGCTGCTTCCCAGCCATTCCAGCACCCGTTCCTGGTTCAGTGGGTGATCTCTGAAATCCTCCGCGAAGCGTTGTTGGATCAACTGTCGCGCGAGGGCCGCAGAGCATGGGCAGGTCGAGGAATAGGTCACTTGGAATTGAAGTTCCACGTGAAACCCCCATCGATCCTGGTGTGCACAGACTTCGAAGGGATAAGCCTTCCAACCGGCCAGTGGACTGATCAGGGCCGGTCGCTGCAGCAGAGCCTCCCCCTTCAATATCAGGCTGGCCTTGGAGGAGAGGCCTCCATGACTGTCGAGAAAGCGCTCCAGGACCCGTTGCAGCAGCGCGACGGAAAGCTCTTCGCTCTCCAACTCCTCCAGCGCCAGATAGAGGCGGGACATATGGATACCACGGGCGCTGCCGTCATCGAGACTGACACCTGCATCGACGCGGGCGTTGATGCGCTGCCCTTCAAACCGCAGCGGTTGGGCGATGCCACACATCCCGACCCAATTCAGGGGAAGGTCCAGGTTGGAAGCTCCGGATGCGATGTCCGGCAGAGCGAGGGCATTCATCGGCGGCCTCTTGAAGTGAACGGTAAGTGTTATGTTATAACAAATTTAGCATTCACAGATCACCTGTCATGTCAGACATTCCCTTCAGTCGCGAAGAACTGCTTTCCCAGCCTGCCGAGGCCTACATGGATTCGGCGCAGCGGGCGTTCTTTCGTGCCTTGCTGCAACGCCAGCGCGGAGAACTGCAGCAGCACATCGAAAGCGAATTGGGCGACCTGCGCGAAGTCGACCCCGTCAGCGACGCCCTCGATCTCGCCAGCCGCGAGGAGCAGCGTCTCTGGCAATTGCGACTGCTGGAACGCGACAAACGGTTGCTGGACAAGATCGACGACGCCCTGGATCGCCTGGCCCGGGGCGAATACGGCTGGTGCGAGGAGACCGGTGACCCTATCGGTCTTCGCCGGCTGCTGTTGAGGCCAACGGCAACCCTCTGCCTCGAAGCCAAGCAACGCCAGGAACTCAGAGAACGCCACCAGCGCCACGCCTGAAGGACACCCTCATGGACACACGCCTCCCCGTCACCCTCCTGTCCGGCTTTCTCGGCGCCGGCAAGAGCACCTTGCTCAATCATGTGCTGCGCAATCGAGAACGCTTGCGCGTGGCCGTGATCGTCAACGACATGAGCGAAATCAACATCGACGCCAGCGAGGTTCAGCGCGAGGTCAGCCTGAACCACGCGGACGAGCGCCTGGTGGAAATGAGCAATGGCTGCATCTGCTGCACTCTGCGTGAGGACTTGCTGGAAGAGGTCAGCCGCCTGGCTCGGGAAGGACGCTTCGATTACCTGCTGATCGAATCCACAGGAATCTCCGAACCGCTTCCCGTAGCCGAAACCTTCACCTTCCGTGACGAGCAGGGTTGCAGCCTTTCGGACCTGGCGCGCCTCGACACCCTGGTAACCGTGGTCGACGGGATGAACTTCCTGCGCGATTACCAGGCTGCCGATGACATTGCCAGCCGTGGCGAAACCCTCGGGGAGGAGGACGAGCGCTCCATCAGCGACCTGCTCATCGAACAGGTGGAGTTCGCGGATGTGCTGCTGATCAGCAAGGCCGACCTGATCACCAGCGCCGAACGCGACGAGCTGACCGCCATCCTGCGACGCCTCAATCCCGGCGCCGAAGTCATGCCGATGGTGATGGGCCAGGTGGACCTCCAGCACATACTCGATACCGGTCGTTTCGACTTTGATCGTGCCGCCCAGGCGCCGGGGTGGCTGAAGGAATTGCGCGGTGAGCACACCCCAGAAACCGAGGAATACGGTATCGCGTCCACCGCCTACCGTGCGCGACGTCCCTTCCACCCGCAGCGTTTCTTCCGGTTCCTCAATCGCCCATGGAGTAACGGACGCCTACTGCGCTCCAAGGGGTTCTTCTGGCTGGCCAGCCGCCACCGCGATGCTGGCAGTTGGTCCCAGGCAGGCGGATTGATGCGCTACGAGCTGGCGGGTTCCTGGTGGCGCTTCGTGCCGCGCGATCGCTGGCCCGAAGATCAGGAAGGATTGCGCAACGTCATGCAGCATTGGACGCCGGAGGTGGGCGATTGCCGTCAGGAACTGGTGTTTATCGGTCAGGACATCGACTTCGCGCGCTTGCGCGCCGAACTGGACACCTGCCTGTTGGATGACAGTGAAATGCTGGAGGGACCTCAAGCCTGGTCGCGGATGCCGGACCCCTTCGCGCCCTGGCACGCCGGGGAGTCCTCCTGATGCTCGTGTTTCCGTTGGATCCAGCGCCGCAACAAGTGCACGGCGGCAGTCCAGAGGTGCTGGGTGAGGTACTGCGGGATGGGGTCAATCTCGCCATCTGGCAGCGTCAGCTACCCCTGCATGTCCAGGGCTTCGCCAACAGCCTGCTGGCCTTGGGTGAACCGTTGGCTGAGTCCCTGTGCGTGGAACTCCAGGGAATGGATGACGATCCGCGACCTCCCAGCCTGGCTGCTGGTTTCGCTGATCTGGAAGGCTATCAAGGCTTCGTAGCCGACGTGGGATGGCTGGTGCGGGCCTTTGCCTGCCTGGTGGACGCGCGGCGTATCGGTCTGCGCCTTCGTCGCCTGGACCGTGCCATGTGTCCGCGCTTTCACGTCGATCATGTGCCGCTGCGACTGATCACCACCTATGCGGGCGCAGGTAGCCAATGGCTGCGGGAAGAAGAAATGCCCCGATCAGGGCTGGGCAATCCGGCCCTGGAACCAGAAGGTGTGGATAACCAGCAAATGGGTGCAGGTGATGTGGCCCTGTTCAAGGGAGAAAAGTGGGTGGGGAACGAAGGCCGCGGAATTATCCACAGGTCGCCGCCGGTTGCGCCTGGAGAAAGCCGCTTGATTCTCACGCTGGATTGGCTGGGATAGCGGGGAATCCTATTCCCACTTGCCCTGGCTCTGGGTTTCGCAGAACGGCTTCAGGTAACGCGCGTCGCTGGCGACGCCGTAGTAATGAATATCCTGGCGATACGCCTGGTTACTGACCTTGGCGTTGCGGCACACCCCGAAAGCACCGGTGGGGCAGTTATCCACAAAGATCACCTCGACTTTCTGCCCCTTCATTTCCGGCTTGCAGAAGCCGTCACGAAAGAGTTGAGCAGGGATGCTACGGTTTTCCTGACAGAGCTTCACGTCCAGGCCACCGCCCTGGCTGTGGACAACACAGGCTTCGGCATGGGCTTCGACTGAGAGCAACAGCAGCAAAGGCAGCGACCAGGCGCGCATCGGAGGTCTTCCAGAACATGAAGGCAGCGACTCTAGCACGGCGCTTTCTAAGCGGGTTGTGAGCAAGCACCATATCCCGATGCTTACTCATATCCCTACTCACCTCATCGCCGGGCCTCTGGGCGCCGGCAAGACCAGCCTGATCCGCGATCTGCTGGCGCAGCGCCCTGCATCCGAACGCTGGGCCGTGTTGATCAACGAATTCGGCCAGATCGGCCTGGACGCCGCGCTACTGGTCAGCAGCGACGATGGCATCTCCCTTGCCGAAGTGGCCGGTGGCTGTGTGTGCTGCGTCAATGGCGCGCCCTTCCAGGTCGGACTGGGCCGGCTACTGCGCAAGGCACGCCCAGACCGCCTACTGATTGAACCGTCCGGACTTGGACACCCGGTCGAGCTACTGCGACAGCTACGCGAACCGCCTTGGGAGCGCGTTTTGGCGCTACAACCGAGCGTCGTGGTGCTCGACGCGGCGGCGCTGGCTACGGGCCAGCTACTGCCAGACAGCCAGCGAGAGGCACTTTTGGATGCTGGCCTGGTGCTACTAAATAAGGCCGAAGGGCTGGATTCAGCAACCTGTGGACAACTTTCCGCGAATTTGCCCTCCGTTCCGCTCTTGTGGACGACGTATGGAAGACTGGAAATCGAGAAGCTTCCAGGCATCCATGCACAATGTGGGAAAGCTGTTGGTATCAATGACTTACCAACAGGTGTGGATAAACCTCCCATTCTGTGGAGAAATCCGGCCTCGCCGATCTGCCAGGTACAGGCTGCAGATGACGGTTGGAGCATCGGCTGGCGCTGGCATCCGAGTCAGAAGTTCGAACAGCTTCGCCTGCAGGCGTGGCTGGCCAGCCTGCCTTGGCGCCGCGCCAAGCTGGTGCTGCAGACGGGCGCTGGCTGGCTTTCCGCCAACGCGCTGGAGGGCGCGCCGATCCACTGGCAGGCCAGCGAATGGCGCAAGGACTCGCGATTGGAACTGATATTCGCCGGGCCCCAGGACGAGGCGGCGTTGAAGGCGGGAATGGAGGCGTGCCGGTTGCGCTGAGAGAAGGGCTGAGAATCGCCGGCTCTGCCTGTGTCGGCCGTTCAGGATGCGGCTGATCGGGTAGGGTGCGCCATCGCACCAGCGGTTTGATCGGGTGCCGAGGCGGACCCTGAAATCGGTGCGCGCAGTGCACTCTACGGTTCAGACCGAGCTAAAGAGTCGAGCTTGTGCCGCCTCTACGACAAACGCCAGAGAAACGAAAACGGGCCCCGCAGGGCCCGTTTTCATGAAGTCGATCCTCTGCGGGATCAATCCATCCGCGAGTGGGTGCGTGTGTCCTTCATGAACACGTACACCAGCAGCGAGCAAGCGATGCAGGCGGTGACGTACCAGTAGAAGCCGCTTTCCATGCCGATGCTCTTGAACCACAGCGCAATGTACTCGGCGGTACCACCGAAGATGGAGACGGTCAGGGCATAGGGCAGGCCTACGCCCAGGGCGCGGATCTCGGTGGGGAACAGCTCGGCCTTCACCACGGCGTTGATCGAGGTGTAGCCGCTGACGATGATCAGCGCTGCCATGATCAGGAAGAACGCGCCCCACCAGGTTTCGATGGTGTGCAGCGTGCTGAGGATCGGGTAGGTGAACAGGGTGCCCATCACACCGAAGGCGATCAGGATCGGACGACGGCCGATCTTGTCGGAGAGCCCGCCCACGATCGGCTGCAGCAGCATGAACAGGAACAGCGTGGCGGCGGAGATCATGGTCGAGTCGTCCTTGCTCATGCCCACGGTGTTCACCAGGTATTTCTGCATGTAGGTGGTGTAGGTGTAGAAGGCCAGGGTGCCGCCCATGGTCAGGCCGACGACGGTCAGTACTTCCTTCGGATGGCGCAGCAGGGTGCGCAGGAGGCTTTCCTTCGGCTTGTCCTTCTTCTTGGTGAAGGAGTCGGTCTCTTCCATGCCACGACGCAGGAACATGGCCACCACCGCGCACAGGGCGCCGATGAAGAAGGGCACGCGCCAGCCCCAGCTTTCCAGCTGCTCGGTGGTCAGGGTTTGCTGGAGGATGATCAGCACCGCCAGGGCGATGAGCTGGCCAGAAATCAGCGTCACGTACTGGAAGCTGGAGAAGAAGCCGCGTTGCTCCTTGGTCGCCATCTCCGACAGGTAGGTGGCCGAGGTGCCGTATTCACCGCCCACCGAGAGGCCCTGCAGCAAGCGCGCGACCACCAGCAGGATAGGAGCGGCGACGCCGATGGTCTCGTAGCTGGGGGTCAGCGCGATGATCAGCGAGCCGAAGCACATCAGCAGCACCGAAGCCAGCAGGGCGGCCTTGCGGCCCTTACGGTCGGCATAGATACCCATCAGCCAGCCGCCGATGGGGCGCATCAGGAAGCCCACGGCGAAGATCGCTGCGGTGTTGAGCAATTGGGCGGTCATGTCGCCCTGGGGGAAGAAGGCCTTGGCGAAGTACAGCGAGAAGGCCGCGTAGACGTACCAGTCGTACCACTCGACCAGGTTACCGACCGAGCCACTGAAAATCGATTTGATGCGTTGCGATGTCGTGCGGGGTTCTGCAGAGGCAGCCAGGGTGCTGGAGTTATCCATCATCTTTCCTCGACGCGTAGTTGTTGTTGTGGAGGCGCTGCTCTGTGGCGGCGCGCTTCGGGCACTGGGCACATAGCAGGAGCTGTGCCAGGGGCGGAAAGTCCCGGAATAGAAGGGTTTCGGCGCTATGAGCTGAGGATCATGCGCGGAATCCTGCCGATGCCAGAATGGCGATGAGCAAGATTCCGCCGATGGCGGGTTTTACTTGAAGGGGCATATCAATCGCCAAAGCGGACTGCAGGTTCGCCTTCTGGTTATCAGGGGGCAGCTGCGCTGCCCTTAGCGAATGAATTCGCCCCTACAGGGGGGAAGTCAATCATCCTCGCCGCGCAGGAACTCGCTGCGCGCCAGACCGTGGCGGACCATCTTTTCGTTGAGGGTGCGCCGCGGCAGTTGCAGCAGGGTCATCACCGCCTTGATGTCGCCCTGGCTGCGCGCCAGCGCCTGGCGCAGGCACTGCGCCTCGTAGGCTTCCATCAATTCGGCAAGAGAAGGCTCGCCTTCCTTCCGTTCTGCCTGCCCTGTGGATAACCCCAGCACATGGCGTTCCGCGGCGTTGGACAGCTCACGCACGTTGCCTGGCCAGTCGTGCGCCAGCAGTTGTGCGAGCTCGGCCGGGGTCAGGATGGGTTGCGGCCGGCTGAGGCGCTCACTGGCCTGACGGGCGAAATGTTCGAAGAGCAGGGGAATGTCTTCGCGCCGCTCACGCAGCGCCGGAAGCTGCAATTCGGCAACATTGAGGCGGTACAACAGGTCCTCGCGGAAGCGCCCGGCACGGACCTCATCGCGAAGGTCAGGCTTGGTGGCGGCGACCACGCGGATATCCACAGCGATGCTCTGATTCGAGCCCAGGCGTTCCAGGCGTTGCTCCTGTAGCACTCGCAGCAACTTCACCTGCTGCGCCAGGGGCATGCTCTCGATCTCGTCGAGGAACAGGGTGCCGCCATGGGCATGTTCGATCTTGCCGATGCGCTTGCCCTGCGCGCCGGTGAAGGCGCCGCTCTCGTGGCCGAACAACTCGCTCTCGAACAGGTTCTCCGGGATGGCCGCGCAGTTCAGCGCCACGAAGGGCTTGCCGGCGCGCGGGCCGAAATCGTGCAGGCAGCGCGCGACCATTTCCTTGCCGGCGCCGGTATCGCCCCGCAGCAGGATATTCACAGGGGTGGCGGCCAGATCCAGCACTTGGCGGCGCAACTTAACCATGGCGGGCGAGACGCCGAGCAAGCGCCCGTCGAGTTCGTCCTTGAGCTCTGCCTGAACCCGCAAGCGACGGTTCTCCTGCACCAGGCTGCGCTTTTCCAGGGCTCGGCGCAGGCTCTCCAGCAGGCGCTCGGCGGTGAAGGGCTTCTCGATGAAGTCATAGGCGCCGAGGCGCATGGCCTCCACCGCTTGGGGAACGTCGCCGTGGCCGGTGACCATCAGGAACGGCAGTTCGCGGTCCAGCGCCTGCACCGCCTGGAGCAGCGCCATGCCATCCATGCCCGGCATGCGCAGGTCGCTGATGATCACGCCGGGGAAATCACCGTCCAGGCGCTTGAGGCAGTCCTCGGCACTGGATTCCACCCGCACGTCGAATCCGGAGAGCTCCAGCCACTCGCGCACGGCATCACGGATGGCCGCTTCGTCATCGACGAAGATCACCTGGGCAGTCATGGCAATTCCTCTCTGGCTTTATCCACAGGCAGGCGCAAGCTGAACAGTGCGCCTTCGCCCTGATTGGCGGCGGTCAGCGTGCCGCCCAGTTCGTGGACAATGGCGTAGGACACCGCCAGTCCGATTCCCAGTCCGGCACCTGCCGGCTTGGTGGTGAAGAAGGGGTCGAACACCCTCGGCAGGTCGTCCTCGTGAATACCACCACCATTGTCGGCCACTGCGAGTAGCCAGTGGCCGTCGTCCCGCTGCAGGGTTATCCACAATTGTGGCTCTGGCTTTCCCGCCACGGCATCGAGGGCATTGCTCAACAGGTTGACCAGTACCTGTTCAAGGCGAATGGCATCGCCCGAAACCCAGGCCGGCACATTCAGTTCCTGGCTGATCTGAACTTTGGCATCGCGCAGGTTGGGCGCCAGCAATTGCAGGGACTTATCCACAACGCTGCCCAGCTCCAGGCATTCGCGCAGTCCTCCGGGTGTCTTGCGGGCGTAGGTCTTGAGGTGGCCGGTGAGGGCGGCCATGCGTTGCAACAGCTCATCATGCCGTCCCAGGGCCTTGCGCGCCTGCTCCAACTGGCCGTTGTCGAGCATCAGGCGCAGGCTGGCCAGGTGCATCTGCAAGGCGGTGAGCGGCTGGTTGATTTCGTGGGCCAGGGCGGTGGACATCTGCCCCAGCGCTGCCAGCTTGGCGGCCTGGATCAGGCCATCCTGGGCGGTACGCAGTGCTGCCGTGCGCTGTTCGACCAACTGCTCCAGCTCTTCCCGGCTGCGCTGGCGGATGCGTGCCACGCGCCGGCGCTGGTGCAGGAAGAGGGCCAGGAAAAACACCGCCAGCCACGCACCAGCGGCGGCAAGGCTGGCCGCGCGGGCACTGCTGGCAGCTTCCTGGGGCGCACGCAGCAGGTGCAGGGTCCAGCCTTCGCTGGCCAGGGGCAGGCTTTCCCATAAGTAGTCTGCGGGCCCGTCGGGTCCTTCCACGCGGGCCAGCCGGCTGCCATTGCCGAAATCGATCCTCGTATTGTGGATAAGTGGCGCCAGGGGCTGTTTATCGTACTGGCGGGTGGCAGTCATCTCGGCACGGCCTTCGGCCGAAATGGGCTGCAGCTCGCGATAGCGCCAACCTGCCTGGTTGGCGATAAACACCACGCCACGGGCATCGCTGACCAGAATGATGTCCGAGCGCTGTCCCCATTCCTGTTCGAGCTCGGGGAATTCCAGCTTCACCACGATGGCACCGATGAAGGCGTCCTCCGCACCGCGCACGGCGCTGGCCAGGAAGTATCCGGGAATCCCGCTGGTCACGCCCACCGCGTAGAAGCGGCCGCTGCCGAGACGCCGGGCTTCGGCGAAGTAGGGGCGGAAGCCGTAGTTGTGGCCAACGAAGCTGGTGGGTAGGCGCCAGTTGCTGGCAGCGACGGCCAGGCCATCGCGATCCAGCAGTTCCAGCGTGGTGGAGCCGGCTGCGCGATTCATCTGTTCCAGCTTGAGGTTGAGCATGTGTTGGGCGTTTTTATCCACAGGAGCGGCAAGCGTCGCGCGCAGCTCCGGGTCCAGCGCCAGTACGGCGGGCAAAGCGCGGAAGCGGTCTATCAGCGTGCGCAGGCTGCCGGCATAGAGCGTCAGCTGCTCGCGGGCCTGCTCGCCTTCCGAGCGCAACGCCTGGTGCTCCGCCTGGCGACCGGCCAGATGCATCGCCAGGAACAAACCGGCGAGCAGGAGCAGGATCAGCAGGGCAATGCGCAGTTGGCGGGAAATCAAGGCGTGGTGTCCCCAGGTCAGAGGCGGCGACGATAGCACGGCCGGCCCTGGCCACTGCTCCTGGCGGACGTCTGCGGATACACTTCGCGCAGACAACTTCAAGGCACGTTCGATGCAATTGATCCCCTGGTCCCACTCCACTTCCGCTGGATTCACCCTGCGCGGCTGGCAAACGCCTGCCTCCGGCAAACCGCTCCTGCATTTCCTCCACGGCAACGGTTTCTGCGGCCGTACCTACACGCCCCTGCTGCAAGGCCTGGCGGAGGATTTCGACCTCTGGCTGTGCGATGTCCAGGGCCACGGCGACAGCGACCACGGGGGCCGATTCCTTGGCTGGAACCGCAATGCCGAACTGGCAGTGGAAGCCTTCGAGGCCGGCCGCGGCGAGTACGGTGATGTGAAGCGGGTGGCGCTGGGACATAGCTTTGGCGGGGTGCTCAGCAGCCTGATCCTTGCCCGTCACCCAGAACTGTTCAGTCGTGCGGTGCTGCTTGACCCGGTGATCTTCACGCCAGCGATGATCGGGGTGATGGCGTTTTCCGAAGTACTCGGCCTACACCGCCGCACCACCATGGCCAGCCGTGCGCGGGCGCGGCGCAATCACTGGGCCGATCGTCAGGCGGCCTGGAACGGCCTGCATGGGCGAGGCATCTTCAAGGGCTGGACCGAAGAGGCTTTGAACGGCTATGTGGATCACGCCATCAAGGCTGTGGATAACGGTGTCGAGCTGAAGTGCCGACCCAGCCGTGAGGCGGAAATCTTCAGTTCTTTCCCCAAACGCCTGTGGCCGTCGCTGGGACGCATCGTGACGCCGACCCTGATTCTCCATGGCCAGCACAGCTATCCCTTCGTGGCCAAGTCGGTGGCGCGCCTCACCGCCGTCAATGGCCACGTCAGCGCTCAGGTGGTGGAGGGCGGTCACTGCTTCATGCAGGAGTATCCGCAGGCCAGCGCCGAGCGTACGGCGGACTTCCTCTTGCGCATGCCGTGACGGAACTCCGCGGGCGCCGCAGGTTGTTATCCACAGATTCCGGCGACCCATGAAAAACGGGCCCGAGGGCCCGTTGGATCGAGTGGCGGTCAGTCCACGCGGCGCTTCTCGTCCGGCTTCGGATGATTGCGCCGCCACTCGTTCATGTGGATAACCTTGTCGTCCTGCGCGATCTCGAGGTCGGAGCGGAACGGGTGGGCCTCCACATCGATGCGGCCGAGGTGATTGCCGAACATCTGGATGCTGCCGGTCAGGCGTTGCTCACCGGTGACGGTGAATTCGAAGTCATAGATGCGCGCGAGGCGCCGGTTGCCCTTGCCGTCGCGCACCAATGCCAGACGACGGAAGGCGACATTGCCGTCCAGCAGCTCAACGTCGAGTCGTGCGCAGTGCTGTTTTGCCAGCACCAGCGCCCGCTCTTGCACACCATGACCCCGCCACAGCCAGGCCACACCGGCGGTGAACAATATCAGCAGGAAAACGTCAGCCAGGCTTAGCATGTGGACTCCAGAAACATAGGCCCAAGCTTAAACCATCCGCAGTGGTTTCAGAGGGCCACTTCGAGACGGTTTGTTCGCTGTTGCCTGGCGCGATCAAGCGCCGCATCGGGCGTCGCCCAGCAGGAGGCGCAGACAGCCTGATTCAGCTGTACTGCTGCCCAACGGCGTGAATTCCGGAACATCCGGCCTGCGGCCATCTGTCCCAGCGACTAGGCTTCATCCCAAGCAGGCGCTTGGCTAGCATATGCGCCCCCGTTCGACCGGCATGGAACCCTCCCTGTGACCTACGGCAGAGCACGACATCGCGGCGCCTGGCTTGGCCTCCTGGCCATGCTGTTGGTGCTCGTCGGGCCGTTGGTGTCCCAGGCACGGGACATGGGGCAGGGCGGGGTGCCGGGGTGGATGGACGAGCTGGCCTGCGCCACTGACCACAGCGCCCCCGGGCACGAACCGTCGATGCCCAGCCACGAGATGTCCTGGGCCAAGTGCGGTTACTGCACCCTGCTGTTCAATTCTCCCGCCCTGACTCCGGCCAGCCTCCACGGTCTGGACCTTGCCGGGCTCGACAGTCCGCATCCAGCCCTGGCGACCTCGAGCGGCCACGGCGGCCGGGCGATCTTCCCTGGCGCGCTGACCCGCGCTCCCCCCGCGCTTTCCTGATCCAGCCAAACCTTCCTTCTGCTGTGCATGGCCCGGCCCATACCGGCACCTGTGCGCGCAGGCCACTGGTTCATCAGGGAGCACGACAATGTCGAAAAACACTGTCTCCTTTTACAACCTGGCGTGGCGCTGGCATTTCTATGCCGGGCTGTTCGTCATCCCCTTCATGATCATGCTGGCGGTCACCGGCAGCATCTACCTCTTCAAACCGCAGCTGGACAACCTGCTCTACAGCGACCTGATGCTGGTTCGGCCCAGCGGCCAGGCACTCACCGCCGACCAGCAACTGGACAAGGTGCGACTGGCTTATCCCCAGGCTGCCGTCAGCCAGTACCTGCCGCCGGTCGATAACGAGCACAGCGCGCAGTTCGTGGTCAGCCTCGACGGGCGCAAGACCAACCTCTTCCTCGACCCCTACAGCGGCCGGGTGCTGGGCACCCAGGATGCCCAGAACAACCTCCAGGCCATCGCCCGCTCACTGCACGGGACCCTGCTGGTCGGTACTGTCGGCGACCGCCTGATCGAGCTGGCCGCTGGCTGGGCGATCGTACTGGTGGTCTCCGGACTCTACCTCTGGTGGCCACGGGGACAGGGCATGCGCGGTGTGTTCTGGCCGCGGCTGGCCAATCGCGGGCGCCTGTTCTGGCGAGACCTGCATGCGGTGACCGGTTTCTGGGGGTCGCTCCTGCTGCTGTTCATGCTGCTTACCGGCATGACCTGGACGGGTTTCTGGGGCGAAAAATTCGCCGGCGTCTGGAACACCTTCCCGGCGGCCATGTGGAACGAGGTGCCCAAATCCGACCAGCAGGCCCGCAGCCTGAATACTGCCGAGGACCAGACCGTGGCCTGGGCGGTGGAGAACACGCCACTGCCGGCGTCCGATCCGCACGCCGCGCACAAGGGACATGACATGGCCAGCATGACGGCCAGTGCCAATCAGGTCGGCCTGCAACAGGTGGTGGACACCGCCCGCGATCGCGGTGTGGTGCCGGGTTACAGCATCACGTTGCCGGCCGACGCCACCGGGGTGTACAGCATTGCGGTGTTCGCCGACGACCCGCGCAACGACGCCACCCTGCACCTGGATCAGTACAGCGGCAAGGTGCTGGCGGACATCCGTTGGCAGGACTACGGCGTTGTCGCCAAGAGCGTCGAAATGGGCGTGGTGCTGCATGAAGGCAAGTTCTTCGGCCTCGCCAACCAGCTGATGATGTTTGGCGTCTGCCTGCTGATCCTGCTGAGTGCCGTGAGCGGCCTGGTGATGTGGTGGAAGCGTCGGCCGCAGGGCTCGCTTGGCGTACCCCCGCTGCGCCACGACCTGCCGTTGTGGAAAACAGCGGTGGTGATCATGATCGGCCTCGGCGTCGCCTTCCCGCTGGTGGGGTTGTCCCTGCTGGTGATCTGGGCGCTGGACTGGCTGGTGCTGTCGCGCATCGGTGGCAGCAAGGTGGTCGCCGGATAATCGGTGAAGCAGGCGCGGCGCTGTCGCCGTGTCCGTAATGGAGCGTAATCGGTGCCTGCCGGGGGTAGGCGCCAGTCAATCGAATGAACGGAGTTTCAACATGCGCAAGACCTTGATGGCCCTGGGGGCCCTGCTGAGTTTCTCTGGCTCCCTGGCCGCCCATGGCTACGACCTCGGTTCGCTGCATATCGAACATCCCTGGGCGCTGGCCGTGCCCGCGGTTTCGCCGAATGGCGCCGCCTACCTGGTTATCCACAACAAGGGCGCGGAAGCCGACAAATTGCTCGGCGCCGATACCGCCCGCGCCGGCAAGACTGAAATCCACGAGCACCTGCACAAGGACGGCCTGATGAAGATGCAGCAGGTGCCGAACGGCCTCGATATCCCTGCTGGGAGCGAAGTGCGCCTCGAACAGGGCGGCTACCACCTGATGATGTTCGGCCTGAAGCAGCCGCTGAACGATGGCGACAAGTTCCCCATGACCCTGCACTTCCAGAAGGCGGGCGACCTGGAAGTGGAAGTCCATGTGCAGAAGGAAGCCCCGGCTGGAAACGGCGAGCACCAACACTGATTGCCTGCCGCGGGGCCGTCCGGCCCCGCGAACTTTCCTGCCAGATTTATCCACAGTTGCCGTTCGGCACCGGGGTTTGCCGGGCGGCGGTGGCTCTTCCAGCCTGGAATCCCTCGCCACGAGCACCCGCCGGCAGGACGCCAGCCGCCGCGCAATGCGCGGACTCGCCTGAATTATCCGCCCCCCGCTGTTCCTGGCGATGCATGAAGCCAATCCGATAGGGTCCAGACCGAATTCAATCGACCCCCTTCCAGGGGGCTACTCCAGCCCATGCTCTACGTTGGATGTTTATTGACCAGATACGTGCAGGCCGCGTCAATCGTGGGATGTGCCATGGGCCACACAGCTTATCCACAGACGGCTGCACAGATATTGTGTGCACCCGATTGTATAAGTCATTGAAATTGCGCGAAAAATGTTCAGTTTGCGAAAAGCTGCGCCGTCTCTGGCTTGCAGCCATCCATAGACATCTTATGCACAGGACCATCCACGCGATTTGGGTACAAGCGTGGAAAAGAATTCACGGGGTTGTGGGGTGACTTGCTCCGAGTATCGATGGATAAGCCGGGGCATGGCCCAGAGGCGGTGTTGATCAGGAATTGATCAGACAGCTGGAGGCCCCGACGTGCCTGGCTTTTAGCGATACCTGAACAGCTTATCCACAAAAGCTCGCACAGATAATGTGCGCAATGCCGTGTGTAACTGATTGAAATAGAACAAAAAATGCTCAGCGGCGGGGAAGCCGCGATATACCTGCCTCTGGGAGGGCGAACTACAGCTTATCAACAGATGAGTCCACGGAATTTGGGTAAAAGTAACGCGCCCCTGTGAACAGATCTTTGGAGTTCAGGTATCGGGGATGATTTGCGGGCAAACCATCGGCGCGTGGGCAGCTTTCGCGAATGAATTCGCTCCTACAGGAGAGCACCGTCGATCCCTTATGCACAGCTCTGCCTCGCTGGTCCGGGGTTGTTCATAAATTGATCAGGCTTCTCGAGGCCGCGCCAGATCTGACTCGTGGCGTTGTCTGCACATGATATCCACAGACGGCTACACAGATATTGTGCGCAATGGTGGAGTTATCCCTATGATTTTGCTCGAAATATAGCCAGGCGGTGGGAAGCCGCACGGATCTTGGCTCCTGTGCGTCCATCGACATCTTATTCACAGGGGCATCCACCGGAATTGGGGGAAAAGGCTCTGGAATGCGCCTTCCACTACAGAAGGCGCACAGACGCAGGAGCTGCTTCACCCAGGCACGAAAGGCTGGGTCAGAAGATGATCAAATGCACGAAAGGCACGGCTGGCGAGGGATTGTGCGGTGTCCAAACAGCTTATCCACAAGCTGTTACACAGTATCTGTGCGCAGTATCCAGGCAACTCATTGAAAACGCTCAGAAAATAACCTGATCGCGGTGAAGCACACGGGGTGCGGGGCCTGGAGGTTGATCTACACCTTATCCACAGGCCCTTCCACTGATTTTGGGAACAGAGGGGAAAAGTCAGCCCTCGCGCATTTCCCGATAGCGGGCTTCCAGTTCCTGGCGAATCTGGCGGCGCTGCTTGGCCTGGGCGTAACGGCGTTTCTCGTCGGCGGTTTCCGGCTGCAATGGCGGGACCTGGGCCGGACGGCGTTCATCGTCCAGGGCCACCATGGTGAAGAAGCAGCTGTTGGTGTGGCGTACCGAGCGCTCGCGGATGTTCTCGGTGACCACCTTGATGCCGACTTCCATGGAGGTGTTGCCGGTGAAGTTCACCGACGCGAGGAAGGTCACCAGTTCGCCCACGTGGATGGGTTCGCGAAAGATCACCTGGTCCACCGAGAGGGTCACCACATAACGACCGGCATAGCGGCTGGCGCAGGCATAGGCGACCTCATCGAGGTACTTGAGCAGGGTTCCGCCGTGGACGTTGCCGGAGAAGTTGGCCATATCCGGGGTCATGAGGACGGTCATCGACAGTTGTGCGGTTCCGGGTTCCATGCTGGCCTCGTCGGTTTGGGGGCTGTCAGGGATAGACGCGGGCGGGCGCCGGGGCGCCACAGTCGGCGGTCGGCCAACGCCAGGTGCGCCTGTGGATAACCGGCTTCAGGGGGCGTCGCGGGTTTGCTGGCAGGCGGGGCGCTCTTCCACCAGGTCGCTGGGACCGCAGGCCAGGCCGTGTTGCCGGCGGAGCTGCGCCAGCTCCTCGCTCTGCTCGACCAGGAAACGGTCGAAGGCTTCCAGAAGTTCCGGGTACTTGAGGCTGCTGGCGTGGAACGCCGTCCGCTTCAGCGGCAATTGCGGGTCCAGCAGGAGCCGGTCGCTGCCAAGGTTGGTGCTGGTTTCCAGGTAGTGATGCAGCACTTCCGGATTGGCGTAGATGGCATCGATGCGCAGACGCAGCAGCATCCGCACCAGGCCGCCGATGTCGCCGGCTTCCACTAGCTGTACCTGGCCCTCTCGCAAACGATCCTGCCAGGCCTCCGGGGTGAAGCCGCGCACCGTGCCGAGGCGGCGTACTGAATCGACGCCCCGCCCCAGGTGCTCGCGCAGTACCAGGGTACCGTCGACGATGCGGATCACCGGGCGGCTGTAGTACAGGGGCGCGTCGCCCTTTAGCTGGCGCGACCACGCGGGGTTGTCGGGGAATACCAGCATCAACCGGTCGGTGGTTTGCAGGTTGCGGTGCAGGCGGTTGATCGGCAGGGGTTCCAGTTCCAGGGCCAGTCCCTGGCTGGCGGCGAAGCGCTGGAGGACGGCGATGGCATAGCCTTCGGCAGGCTGGCCCGGAATCGCACGGTAATAGGGAAGGTAGTCCTGGCTTTCCAGGCCGATGCGCAATGGCTCGGCCTGGCAGACGCCGATAGTCAGGAACAGCA